>PPYF01638280.1_pt1 | contig 80915 bp, 67 predicted proteins | sample 1559871 | NCBI WGS metagenome assembly PPYF01 (sample SAMN08240021, study PRJNA423297) | Human gut metagenome, whole genome shotgun sequencing project.
ACTTCAAGGACCCCGAGTTCCCCGAGTGGTTCGGATACCTGAACCGGCGAGGCGAAGTCCTCCTGCCTCTGAAGGGAGGGAAATGGAAGGGGTGCTTCCACGTACCGAGAGGTCTGTTCCAGATATGGAAGATCCTCGAACAATGCAAATAAAACCGACCGAAAAGATGAAACGAACGTTATTCGCGATCCTGTTATCGCTCTGGAGCGCCTGCGCGTGGGCTGCGGGCACGGTTACGGTTACGGTCAAAGGACGCGTCGTCTGCGACGGCCGGGGCGTGGCGAACGTCCGGATCTCCGACGGCGACGGATTCGCCCGGACCGACGAAAAGGGATATTACACGCTGGAAGCCGATGCGCAAAGCCGGTTCGTCTTCGTCTGCGTGCCGGCGGGGTACGACGCCCCGACGGAAGAGGGCGTCGTACGCTTTTTCCGGCCGCTGCCGTCCGGAGGCGGAACCTGCGACTTCCGGCTGCTGCGCCGCCCGGGCGACGATACGCGCCACGGGTTCGTCGTCATCGCCGACCCGCAGATATACGCCCGGAAAGAGTTCCCGCAACTGGCCGAGGCGGCCGACGACATCGCAGCCACGGTCCGCGGCTACGGCGGCCTGCCGTTCCACGGAATCTGCTGCGGCGACATCGTGCACCTGGACCACTCGCTCTACGGCGAGTACAACGACGTGATGGCCCGGACGGGACTCGTCTTCCGCAACGTGATCGGCAATCACGACATGACGCTCTACGGCCGGTCCCACGAAACCTCCTTCACGAAATTCGAAGATACGTACGGTCCGACCTACTATTCGTTCGACGTCGGCCGCATCCATTACGTAGCGCTCAACGACAATTTCTACATCGGACGCGAGTATTTCTACATCGGCTATCTCGACGAGCGGCAACTGCGCTGGCTGGAGAAGGACCTCGCTTCCGTGCGCCCCGGCTCCACGGTGGTCGTCTGCCTGCACATCCCCTCGACCTGCGAAGAGGCGGACCGCAAGCAGTTCAGCTACGACAACGCCTCCCTGACGATGGCGAACCACCGGGCGCTCTACGAACTGCTGAAACCCTTCCGGGCACATATCGTCTCGGGCCATACGCACACGACCTGCAACCAGCCGATCGCTCCCGGCCTGTACGAACACGTGACGCCCGCCCTGAGCGGCGCATGGTGGCAGGGATCGCTCTGCACCGACGGCACCCCGGCCGGATACGGCATCTACGAAGTGGACGGCGACCGCATCGAATGGTACTACAAATCGACGGGACACCCGGCCGACTACCAGATAAAACTGTACGACGGGCGCGAATGCCCGCAGTTCGAGGGGTATGCCGCAGCCAATATCTGGGCCAGCGACCCGGCCTGGCGGGTGGAGTTCGAAATCGACGGCAGGCCGTGCGGCCCTGCCGAACGGTTCCGGGCATACGACCCGGAAGCGGCACGGCTCTACTCCGACCCCGACCGGCTGGAGCACAAATGGATCGCTCCCTCCGAATCGGACCACTACTACCGGGTTCCGCTGCCCGAAGGGGCCTCGCGGGTCGAAGTCTCGGCGACCGACCGTTTCGGCCGCAGGAGCACGGCGGCACTCGATCTGAAATAAACCGGCAAAGACACGACACATGAAAACATTACGAACGAAGTACCTATCATTGACAGCCGCCCTGTTTCTCCTGTCCTGCAACGCCCCCGCACGCTACGACGTGGTGATCGTGGGCGGCGGGACGAGCGGGACGGCCGCGGGCCTTCAGTCGGCGCGCCTCGGGGCGCGGACGCTCCTCGTCGAGGAGTTCGACTGGCTGGGCGGCATGCTCACCTCGGCGGGCGTGAGCGCCACGGACGGCAACTACGCCCTGCGCGGCGGCATCTGGGACGAATTCCGGAGCGAGCTGGAGCGGCACTACGGCGGCCCGGAAGCGCTCCGGACGGGGTGGGTGAGCAACATACTGTTCGAGCCCTCGGTGGGCGACAGCCTGTTCAAACGCATGGCGGCGCGCGAGCCGAACCTCGAAGTGCGCTACCGCACGACGGCCGTCGGATTCGACCGCCGCGACGGGGAGTGGCATCTGGAGATCGAGTGCGGCGGGAAACGCGAGCGCATCGCGGCCCGCGTGCTGATCGACGCCACCGAACTGGGCGACGTGGCCCGGGAGCTGGGCGTACCCTATGATGTGGGCATGGATGCCACGTCGGAGACCGGCGAGAAGGAGGCGCTCGAAGCCCCGAACGACATCGTGCAGGACCTGACCTACGTGGCCGTGCTGAAGGATTACGGGCGCGACGTCACGATTCCGCGTCCCGAAGGCTACGACTCCGCGCTGTTCGCCTGCTGCTGCATCAACCCGCTCTGCGTCTCACCCAAGGAGCCGGACCGCATGTGGCCCCGGGAAAAGATGATTACCTACGGGAAACTCCCCGGCGGGAAATACATGATAAACTGGCCGATCGAGGGCAACGACTACTACGTGAACATGATCGACATGGATGCCGCGGAGCGTGCCGAAGCCGTCCGGCGGGCGAAAAACCACACGCTGTGCTTCGTCCACTTCCTCCAGACCGAACTGGGATTCCGCACGCTGGGCCTTGCCGACGACGAGTTCCCCACCGGGGACCGTCTGCCGTTCTATCCCTACCACCGCGAATCGCGGCGCATTCACGGACTGGTGCGCTTCACGCTCAACGACATCACCGACCCCTACGCCAACACGCTCTACCGCACGGCGATCGGCGTGGGCGACTACCCCATCGACCAGCACCACACGCGCTATCCGGAGTGGAGTTCGCTGCCGAACCTCTATTTCCATCCCGTGCCATCGTACGGCGTGCCGCTGGGCGTAATGCTGCCCGCGTCGCAGCCGGGGCTGATCGTGGCCGAGAAATCCATCTCGGTGACCAACCTGGTGAACGGCTCCACGCGCCTGCAGCCCGTGGTGTTGCAGATCGGACAGGCGGCCGGAGCGCTGGCCGCACTAGCCGCGGCGGATGGCTGCGAACCTTCGGAGGTCCCGGTCCGCAGGGTGCAGGAGGTGATTCTCGACGACGGAGGCTACCTGCTGCCGTACCTCGACATGCCCTCGACCGACCCGCGCTTCAAGGCCATGCAGCGCATCGGGGTGACGGGAATTCTGCGCGGACGCGGTGCGAACGTGGGATGGTCGAACCAAACGTGGTTCGACGCCGGGAAACACGTTTCGGAGGCGGAACTGCGCTGCGGACTGCATGCTGTTTACCCCGCGGTGGCCGAATCGGCGGACCCGGCGGCCGTGAACGGCACGCGGCTGGCCGCGATGCTTTCCGAGGCCCTCGGAAAAGATACGGCCGCCGCGGTGCACGAGAAAGCTGCCGGGCTGCTCGCGGATTACGATGCCGCAAGGCCCCTCACGCGCATCGAATGCGCCCAGATCATCGACGCCCTGGCTGACCCGTTCCGCTCGGTCGGGATCGACATATACGGAAACTACATACACGCAACAAACGAGAACCCGCAATGAAAAAACTCGCAACCGTACTCCTGCTGGCTTTCGCCGCGGCGGGAGCCGCCGGATGCCGGAGCGCATCCGCCCCCATGAAACCCAAACTCATGTGGCTGGACTGTTCGGCCAACTGGGAGCGTTTCAGCTACCCCGACTCGATCCGCCACTACGTCCGGAAATGCCGGGAGGCCGGCATGACGGCGCTGGTGCTCGACATCAAGGGCACTTCGAGCGAAGTGGTTTACCCCAGCGAATACGCTCCCCGGCTCAAGGAATGGAAGGGCGTCAGACGCCCCGACTTCGACTTCATCGGCACCTTCACCGACGCCGCGCATGCTTCCGGCATGGAAATCTACGGCTCGTTCAACACCTTCGCCGAAGGCAACGGCGTCTTCCGCCGCGGCCTCCTATACGACGGCCGTCCCGAATGGCAGGCGGTGAACTACCTGCCGGGCAGGGGGCTCGTACCGCAACTGGAGATTCCCGGCAAGAAGGTGCTCTTCGTCAATCCGGCGCTCCCGGAGGTGCAGGAACACGAGATCGCCCTCTTCAAGGAGGCGGCCCGAAAGTACGACCTCGACGGCATCCTGCTCGACCGCGCCCGTTACGACAACATCCAGTCCGACTTCTCGGATTTCTCACGCGAAGCCTTCGAACGGTACATCGGCCGAAAGCTGGAACGGTTTCCCGAGGACATCTACGCATGGGAGGAAGACGGCGCCGGCGGCTGGAAACGCACGGACGGCCCCTGGTTCAAAAAGTGGATCGAGTGGCGCGCCTCGGTCATCCACGGCTTCTTCGCACGCACCCGCGAGGAGCTGAAAGCCGTGAAACCCGGGCTGAAGTTCGGCGCCTACACGGGCGCATGGTATCCCTCCTATTTCGAAGTGGGAGTGAACTGGGCCAGCCGGGAATACGATCCCTCGCAGGAGTACGCATGGGCCACGCCCGAATACAGGAATTACGGATATGCCGAGCTGCTGGACATCTACACCAACGGCAACTACTACTGGAACGTCACGATCGACGAATACCGCAGCAGCAACGGCCTGCACCGCAACGAGACCGACAGCGAGGTTTCGAAGGGCGACCACCTCTGCGTCGAGGGCGGCTGCCGCTACTCGCGCCGGCTGCTGCACGGCAAGCCCTTCTACGGCGGCATGTACGTCGAAGACTACAAGCGCGACACGACGCAGTTCAAGCGGGCCGTGGAGATGAACCTCCGCGAATCGGACGGCCTGATGGTCTTCGACATCGTCCACATCATCGACCGCGACTGGTGGGGTCCGCTGCAACGGGCCGTGGAGGCCTACGAAACCGGGGAGGCGGGACGATGAGACTCTCCGCACTGGCGGTGCTGGCGCTCCTGTGCGCCGGCTCCGTCCCCGCCCGGGAGGAGAGCGGGGAGCTGCCCGCCGCATCCCCCGAAATCCGGTATGTGGGACGTACGGAGACGACCGGCGGCAGCGTGAGTTTCGACTGGAGCGGAACCTATTTCGAATGCCGTTTCACAGGCGGTTCGCTGGCCGTGCGCGTCTCGGACACGAAAAGGAATTACTACAACCTGACCCTCGACGGACACGATGCCGGCATCGTCGCGACATTCGGCACGGACTCCCTCGTGGTGCTGGCCGAAAGACTCGGCGAAGGAGAGCACACGCTGCGAATGCAGAAACGCACCGAGGGCGAACAGGGGCGCACGACGCTCCACGCATTCCGACTCGCACGGAACGGACGGCTACTCCCCGCACCGCCATCGCCCGGACGCCACATCGAGTTCATCGGCAACTCGCTGACCTGCGGCTACGGGACCGAAGGCCGTTCGAAGGACGAACCCTTCGAACCCGAAACCGAAAACTGCGACAAGGCGTTCGGCTGCATCGTGGCCCGCTACTTCGGCGCCGACTACACGCTCATCGCCCACTCGGGACGCGGAGCGGCGCGCAACTACGGCGACCGGAACACCGTGTCGGAGAATACGATGGCCGACCGTCTCGGCAACACGTTCGACGAGTCGCCCTTGCCGGCCTGGAATTTCACCGCTTCGCCGTACCGGCCCGACATCATAGTGATAAACCTGGGATCGAACGACTTTTCGACCGAGCCGCACCCCTCGCGCGAAGAGTTCACGGCTGCCTACACGCGCATCCTCCGCACGCTGCGCGACGCCTACGGCGACACCCCGCCGATACTCTGCGTAGCCCCGCGGGTCGGGGAGCCGGCCTTCACCTTCATCCGCGACATCTGCCGCGCGGCCGTCGTACGGAACCTGCACTTCACGGCCGTGCTACCGGGATACTGCAACGACGGCAGCGACCTGGGATCGTCGGCGCACCCCAATTACACCGGGCAGCGCAAACTGGCGATGCTCCTGATTCCCTACGTCTCGACGCTCACGGGCTGGGAGGCGGAGGCGAAACCGATCGAATAGCCCCGCCCGGGCCCCGGGCCGTCCGGATCGCCTCAGAGTTTCGACACGACGGCATTGACGCGGTCCACGATCCGCCGGTCGAACTCCTTGAGGTAGATCTGCGTCGTCTTCTCCGACGTGTGGCCGAGGCCCTCGCTGATCACCGCGACCGGGGCTCCCGACTCCCGGGCCAGCGTGGCCCAACTATGGCGCGCCACATAGGTCGTCAGCGGCACGGAGACGCCGCATTCGAGGGCGATGCGCTTCAGGTAGCGGTTCACGCGCTCCAGCGCCAGCCGGTACTGCCGGTGCAGGTCGCGGCCGTCGGTCCCCTGCAACACGGGGAAGACATACTCCGACTCGTTGGCGTACTTGCGGATCAACGCCTTCAATTGCGGCGTCAGCGAGACATGGAGCCACTGCCCCGTCTTGCGCCGCCGGTAACTGATTACGCCGTTGCCGACCGAGCTCTTTTTCAGGTAGATGATGTCCACGAAGGGCATTCCGCGGCTGAAAAAGCTGAACAGGAACAGATCGCGGGCGAACTCCAGGCGGGAATTCGCCGGAAATTCCGCATCGTGAATCCGTCGCAGCGAAAGCCGGTCCAGGGCCCGTTTGACCGTTTTCCGGGGTTTCGAGCGGACATGTTCGAACGGATGTACGCCGGCCGGCACGCAACCGTCGTCCACGGCCTGCCGCCAGACGGATTTCAGGTTGCGCATGTAATAGCAGATCGTGTTGTGGCTCACGCCCCGGCGCAGCAGAAAATCTTCGTATTCCCGGACAAAACGGGCGTTCACGTCCGCCAGACGCACCGCACGAAGCCCGATGAACGACGCCAGCGAAGCCCGGGTGTGCCGCAGGGCCGCCTCCATGCCGTAACGCTCCGCCTGCCGCCGCCGTTCGATCTGCACGTCCATATAGTGCAGCAGCCCCAGCCCTCCGTGGTCGGCCCGATACCGGAAAACGATCTCCTCGACGCTATACCCCGACCCGCGCGCCTCAAGGGCCGCGATGTGGGATTCGATGCTCCGGCGCTGCTGCGACAGTTGCCGGTTCATCCGCTGCACTTCCCGCTCGCCGCGCCGCGAACCCGGTCCGCCCAGGACCTTGCCCCGCACCGCGTCGAACTCCTCCGGAAACAGTCTGAACGAAGTATAGATCAACCGTTTCCGTCGATTCTGAATCAATTGAAAAACCAAAGGATAGGAACCGTCCCGCAATGCCCGGTCCCTGTTCAACAACAACTTCACACTCGCCATACTCTTGGATTTTCACAAAAATATGGCAATTTCACACCTGTAAGAAACGATTCGGAAACACATTCGGAATTTTTCGGACACTCCGGGCGGTCCCGCGCGATCCGGCGAAACGCTCCGCAAAAGGGGAAAACGGAAGAAAAAACGGCGAACCGCATCCGGAGAGAGAAACGGATTCGCATGAAGGAACGGGGCCGCGGCGGTGGCGCGGTCCCCGTTCGGTATCATGAGCCGAAGGCTCCGCGCGGAAGATCAGGCGTCCGCGCCGGCGTGCCGGCCGGCCGACAACGCCTTCCAGGCCGCCGCCGCGAGGGCAGCGCCGGCGAAAGGCGCCGCGATGAACACCCACAACTGCGACAGCGCCTCGCCGCCCTCGAACAGAGCCGGGGCGATCGAACGCGCCGGATTCACCGACGTCCCGGTAACCGGGATGCAGACGATGTGGACCAGCACGAGCGTCAGACCGATGACCAGTCCGGCGAAATCGCCGGCCCCCCGCTTCGCATCGGTCGCACCGAGCGCCACCAGCACGAACACGAACGTAAAGAACGTCTCGGCGACCAGTGCCGGAAGAAGATTTCCGGCCGCAAAGGCGTTCGCCCCCGTCGTCGTCGCGCCCGGGGCCACGTGTCCGCCGTGCACCGCGACCCAGAGAATCGCGGAACCCGCTGCTGCGCCCACGATCTGCGCGGCCATGTACCACAGGGCATCGACGCTCTTCATCCGTCCGCTCAGCCAGACGCCCAGCGTGATCGCCGGATTGATGTGACAGCCCGAAACCGGGCCGATCGTATAGGCCATCGCCACGACCGAAAGGCCGAACGCCGAGGCGATCGTCAGCACGGCGGCCGTCGTCGCCGCCCCGCCGTTGAACACGGCTGCACCGCAGCCCGCGAGCACGAGCACCATCGTGCCCAATGCTTCCGCTACATATTGTCTCTTCATAACAGATTTCGTCCGATCCGGACGCCGGGACCGTCCTCCGCGGGGACGGGGCCGGGCCATCCGGAACCATAGCAATTTAGAAAGTTTCACTTAAAAGAACCGTGCGGCCGGTTTTCACTATCCTTGTGACGACAAAGACACTACGGCCGGCCCGCACGATTCCGAAGCCTCCCGGGCGGCGCAGCGCAGCCCGGGAAAATCCGGCCGACAAACCGGCGGCCGGAAAAAGGCGGGGCGACGACGGACCGGAAACAACAATTCGATACAGCTCCCGACCGGTCCGCCATCGGCCCCGGTCGTCAGAAGGAGTAGAAGAATCCGAACCGCAGATCGGAACTCCTGAAGTCGAATCCGAATCCGTCGCCCCCTCCGTTGTAATAGTCGTTCTTGTAGCCGAGGAATCCGAAGCTGGTCAGCAGGCTGAAACGGTCCGAAATCCTAAACGCCAGCCCGGGCGTCAGCCCGACCTTCCAGCCGCTCCCGTCGCCCATAGCGACACCGAACCCGCCGTCCACGAAGAGCGTGAAACGGTCCCTGGAGAAATACTTGTAGCGCGCATACGGTTCGATCACGAAGACCTCGTCGCTCGTATTCCCTGTTTTCCGGTAGTCGAATCCGAGCACGCCGCCCAGGCTCCACTTCGCATTGAAATCGTGACCGAACTCGGGGGCCAGCGCAAACCCCGAAGAGGTCACGCCCTCCACCTTGTCGTGCCAATAGCCGACCCGGCCGCCGATCCACCAGCCGCTCTCCTGGGCCGAAACCGTCGGAACGACCGCACTGCACGCCGCGAAGGCGAACAGAAGCATCAAAATCTTCTTCCTATTCATATAAACATTGTTTTTAAGGGTTCCGGAGAGGCAGTCCCGCACCCTCCGGAACCGGGTTTTCCACTTCTTTTCTCTCCGGCGGCTACCGGATGATTACCGCACGGTTCAGTTCCGGATCCGCGAAGAGGTTGTTCCGGTCCCCTTCGGCGACCTTGCGCAGCCGCTCCTTCGCCACGCCGTACTTCTCGACGAGCAGTTTATAGACGTATTCCATGCGTTTTTCGCTCAGCCGCTGATTCCCGGCCGCCGTGCCCGTAGCCTTGTCGGCGGAGCCGCAGAGCGTGAAGACCTTCTCCCTGTCGGCTTCGAGGGCGTTCTTCACGTAGAAGTCCAGATTCGCCAGCTCCTTCTTGTCGAGCGTGGCCTGCCCGATCCGGAAGAAGAGCGCCACGGGCGTCGCCGACACCGAAGCGACCTGCACCGTCTCGGGTTCGCGCTCACGCAGCCGGGCATTCTCGTCGGCGAGCGTCTTTTTCTCGGCTTCGAGAATGTTCCTGGCATTCTCCAACGCGTCGATACGGGTCAGATAGGGCGTATAGTCGGGCGCCGCGACGGGCTTCACCCGGCGGAACCCGCGCCGGTTCAGTTTGAACGACAGTCCGACCGTCACCGAAGTCATTCCCTCGCCGCGGCCGCCGCGGGCCACCCCGTCGAACCGCTGGTTCACGAACAGGTGGCGCATTTCGAGCGTCAGGTCCAACAGGTCGCACAGCCGGATGTCGTTGAGCAGGCCCGCACTCAGGGCGAACTCGTTCTTATACGTCCCGTTGCCGTACGACCGGGCCCACCCGGCCCCGAGGAAGGGCACGAAATTCCACGTCCTCGTCTGCTTGTATCCGCTCACGGCGTCCGAAAGGTTCCACATGAAATCCCCGTGCAGATACGACACGCCGAACTTCTCCCGATAGAATCCTTCCCCGACGGGGGACTTCGCGTAGGCCGTCTGTCCGAAGGTCCATCCCTTGGCATTCAGCCCCGAATAGCCGATGCGCACGCCTACGGCCGGCGTGATCCACTTGCCGACGTTGAGGTCCAGCGCCGGAGCGAGCCGTTTCCCGAATCCGCCATGCGAATCGTTCTCGCCGTGATAGACGTTCACGCCGCCGGCGATCCCGATGAAGATGTTGTCGAAAAAACGGTTGGTCTCGTAGGGACCGCGCACGATCCCTCCCCGCTCGTCGCGGTTACCGTTCTCCTGCGCCATGACACCCGCCGAGACGAGCGTCAGGGTTGCGGCCAATGCGCCGCGGACAAATGCGTTTTTCATATTTTTCCGTAAGATTTTCGGCGTCCCGCCGCTGATCCCGGCCGGAGCCGGAGACGGGCGCCCGGTTAGTAAAATGGATTCCGATCAGCGGCGGACGCCTTTCCGGACGGATTTCGATGCGCCCGAAGGCGCCGCATCGAACTGCAATGCCTTGCCGGGCTTGAACTTCACGACCCGTTTGGCCTCGATCCGGATCGCCTTGCCCGTCGCGGGGTTATGTCCCGTGCGTCCCTTCCGGTCGCGGACCGAAAAGGCTCCGAAACCGGGTACGGAGACTCGTTCGCCCCGTTGCAGGCTCTGCGCGATGACCTGAAGCATTGCATTCGCCGCCCTGGCGGCTTCGACGCCGGTGAATCCGCTCTCGGCGGCCACGGCCTTCACTAATTCTCTCTTGTTCATCTGAAATTTTATTAAGGTTAAACTGTCGCCCCTCCGCGCCGCATCCGCCGCCCTGCCCGGGCCGGATCCGAACGGAAGAGCTAAGAGCTATCGGATTTTACGACCCTTTCCCGGCGTTCCCCGCGCCGCTCCCGGCCCGCGCTCCCCGCTCTCCGGCGGAACCGCGGCGGACCGTTCCGGCGCAGGGGACGGGAACTCCTCCCCGTCGGGTTCCTCCCGCCAGAGAAGGCGGAACGGCAGCCCCCGCCGCGCCTCGTTATACGCTTCGATCTCCCGGCGGTAATAGCGCAGGATAAGGGCCGGGACCCGCTCTCCGCGCCGGCAATAGGTGTCGGTCACGAATTGCCGGTAATCCTCCATCCTGCGGCGTTTCCGCCGGATGACAAACGACCTGATTCCGAACCAGCAGACCGCGACGCACGCCGCCGCCAGACACATCGCCGGCCAATATCCCGGCGCACTCCAAAACAAAGCGTAACGTTCCATATCAGTTGCCGCCCCACACGGCCCCGTACCAGGCCGTCCGGCGGTAATATTCGTTGAGTTTCACAAGCTCCGGCTGCTCTACATAGACCGTGAGGCCCGAATGGCAGCGGATTTCAAAACCGTTTTGCGAGGGCAGGAAACGCTCCGTACTCTCCTCCCATATCACCGTGCGTTTCATCTGCTCCCCGAAAACGGCGTTCACTTCATCTCCCGCGATCCGTCCGGCCCACTGGCCGAAGTCGAAGAAACGCGGTACGGCGGGAATGTCCCCGTAGCTGCCCGGGCGGTCGAAATGCTGCAACCCGATTGAAATGTCAGCCCTATGAGAAGAGTTGCCGAGCAATTCCCGTATCCGGGCAGCGAGGACATCCATGTATGACGTATCGACAAGGCTCAGCGTCGCAGAGCGGAAAGCGCCGTCGAGCGTGTTTATGTAATCCATGTAGGCGCGGCCGAAAGCCGCGAGGGCATCGGCCGTCGGACGCGACGCATCGAAAAGCAGCGGCAGGGCCGTCGGATAGACCGGAGCGAATCCCGGCGAGAGCATCTCGGCCGACGAGACCAGCAGGTAGCGGGCCTTGTGCCGCAGCGCATAGGCGACCTCCACGCCCGCCGAAAAGCACGACTCGAAGAGGATGAAATCCAGTGCGCCGTCCGGAATCGCCCCGGCGAAATCCGCGAGTTCCATCTCCGCGGAGCCACCTTCGGGCACGCTGTCGTCGCGTCCCAGAGAACGGGATGCCGGGGAGGCAGAGGCAGATCCCGCCTCCCCTGCGGCATTGCGGAGCGTTCCGGCCGGGAGCCAGCCGCTCCCATGAGAAAAAAAGACCAATCCATAACCATCGGCCGGATACGCCGCCGTCACATCCCGTAAAACCCGCCCGAAAACCTCCGCCGAAGCCGAGTTTTCCGGACCGTATTCCGCGACCGTCTCGACATAGGGCTCGGGCGCCGCCGCACAGCCGCCCCGCAGGCGCAGCAGACGTGCGCCGTCGCGTCTCGAATCCGCATAGATCAGGCATGCGCCGCCCGTCGGGCGCCATCCGCGACGCAGCGCCTCGATCTTCTGCGCGACCTCCCCCGTCAGGTCGTTGTCGCCCCCGAGCCACACCAGCACCGTCCGGGCCGGACCCTCCGGCGCGGAACCGCCGGCATCCTCCCCGATGCAGGAGACCAGCGGCAACGCCGCCAGAAAGAGCAGAATCGTCCGTATCATTTCACCGCATTCCGTTGCAACCACATCTCCAGTTCATCCACCCGCGGCTCCTTGAGCACCACCCGCTTGTCGCGGTCGAGCAGGTAGAGCAGCGGCACGCCGCCCGTGTCGTAGGACAACGACCGTACGATCCGCAGTTGCGGGTCGTATCCCGCGATCCACGACCGGGGCAGCTCCCCGAGCCCGTCGAGCCACGTCCGGCGGTCGTCTCCGGCGTAGATCGCCACGACCTTCAGCCGCCCCCGGTCGATGCAGTCACCGTACACGGGCGACCCGGCGATCCACCGTTCCACGGCCCGGCAGCTCTCGCAGGCCGGATCGTAGAAGAGCAGCACCGTGTACTCCGCCCGCACGGAGGAAAGCCGCCGCTCGATACCCCGCCTGTCCGTAAAGAGAATATCGGCGGCCAGAGTCCCGGGACGGTTGCGCAGCGCCATCTCCAGCAGAAACCTGTAACGGTCCCGCAGCGGCGAATCCGTGCCGGGCATCGCCAGCAGCTTTTCCATCGCGCAGATCAGCGCATCCTCCGAACGCGTGGACCGGTCCCGCGAACCGAAATACTCCTCGGCGAGCGAGGCGAACCGCTCCAACGCCGCCTCCCCGCCCCGGGCCGCGCTGTCCAGCATCCGCCGGAGGCTCGCGTCGCGCACCGCCGGATCGGCGTAAAGGGCCGCCGAAGCGAACTCCCCGAAGGCCGGATCGAGCCGCTCCGGCCGCAACTGCATCGTATCGCGGAAATCGAATCCGTCCCAGAACCGTTCGACGAACCACGACGCCCGCTCGGCGGGATCGGCCATCACGTCCGGAATGCGGGGCCCCGCATACGGCGCCGCGGAATCCGGCCGCGACGCCCGTCCTTCGGATCCGCCGGAAGATCCCCCGTAGAAACCGACCGTAACGACGGCTACGGCGAGCACGGCGGCGGCGATGACCGCCGCCGCGGCTCCGAGCATGTATTTGACAAACCGTTTCATATTCATACGCTGCATTTCAGTTTCCCCATACCGATTTTTTCAGACAGACCCGGAAAGCCATCAGCGTATGCCACGGATAGGATACGCCGCTCACGTTGGGAGTATTTATACCTCCAAAGGTATTGGGTATCGCCCACGAATCCCCGTAACGGGCCTTCACGCCCACCAGAAAATAGGGATAGCTGCTGTACTCGCCCATGGGCTGAAACCATACGGGCTTCATGTTGTTGTACCATTTCGAATGTTCGTCGGTCTCCGGATAGGTGTAGAACCGGCAGTATCCGGGATAGGTATCCAGTCCGGCGACGATCAGGCCGTTCTTCAGCCGCTCGGTGTAATCGTAGGTCCGGGGGCCTCCGTAACGGGGCATACGGTAGCCCGGCGGGCAGGTGTTGGCCTGCGTCGGATAGACCGGCGACATGATCATGATGCCGGGATCGCCCGTCCAGGCATACTGGTCCACGTAATAGGAAATCACATAAAGGCCGGGCCACGTGATATTGTAGTATCCCTGCCGATGCGGGGCCGAAAACTCGTCGGCCGAGCCGCGGTTCGGCTGCACCTTGTACGTAACGGACGTACGCACCAGACTGCTCGTCTCGTCGCCGCCTTTCGAGGGCGAAAGATCGGAAAGCCAGCCGCCGGAAGTCGCCGTCTGACTCCATGTCGTTCCGCGGGTCGTGATCGTAAACGCATAGGAACCGCCGTCGGCCGAGACCCAAGCCGGAATCTGACCTTCGACCTTGAAATAATAATGAGGCTGCGAAACGGCGATCTTGCGGACGATTTTCGCATTCTTCGTATGCACGAGCACGATCTCTCCCTTCCGGACAGCCGACGGATCGTCGTTTTTGAGCGAATTTTTCGCACACGCGACCGTCACCTTGCCGCCGGAGCCGCCCGCCGGCGTCAGGGTGATCCAATCGGGCTTCGACTGCACCTTCCAGCCGCCGCCGTTCTCGGTCGTCACCTGGATCTGCTGCGAACCGCCCTTCGGGACGAACGACAGCGATGCGGGGGAAACCGACAGCGACTGGACACCCGTAGTCTGATGTACGGTGACGATTTTGGAGACCGTTCCGTCCTGGTGTCTGAACGTGAGATGCCCGGTCCGGTCGCCTCCGGTATTGGCCTCATAATTGATCTGCACGCTCCACGGGTCTGGGCTGTAATACCCTTTGGCGGGCGTTGCGGTAAGCCACGACGCATCGCTCGACACCGTCCAGCCCATGTGTTTGGGCGAGACCCGGACCGCGATCCGGTCCGACCCCTTCGTATTGGGAACGGTGAACTCCGCAGGCACGGCCTCCAGCGCCGGGACGGCCTTCTTGCGGGAAAACACCAGTTTGAGCGACTGGCCGCACTTCGTGGAAACGGTGACCGTAGCGCTCGCATCGGCCTTCAGGTAGGTCATCTCGGGAACCAGCAAGTAATACCTGTTGCTTTGGCTCTTGGTGATCGTCTTGTTCTCGGTGACCCCGGAAGGGACGAACATGAACTTATCGCTGGACAGAAACTGACTTAGATCCGAACCGCCACTGAATGCGTAAGATGAAACCGCGCCGGCACCCGACGTCATCGAAATATCCGCCTCCGGAATTTCGCAGTCGGGTGCGAGCTGAATCACCACACCCCGTGTAAAATTATTACCCCATCGCTCCATATTCGAAGTTGTATAAAAAACCAGATCGGGCTCGTTCGGAAATTCGATCGTCTGCGTCGCCGAACCGGATGCGACCGAATAGATCGCCGAAGAACCGTTCGTCTCGGAACCGTAATAAAACGTACCCGTCGATGGATTCACCGAAGAATACCGCACCCGGTAGGTGACCTTCACACGCAATGGCGTCTTCTCCGCCGCATGCTGCGTAACCAGTGCGGAACCCGATACGGCGGCATGGGTGTATCCGGTCAGGGAAAATTTCGCACCGACCACGATGTCGTTCGCCGTATCGTTATACGTGTTGAACCGCCCTTTCACTTCGCGGAACGCCTTCCCCTGCTGCGGACCGCTGCCCTGAATGCCGCCGTCGAACACGCCCGACGTCTCGCCGAGATAAAACGAATGCCCCGGAACGGCGCTTCCCGAAGGCCAGAAGCTCCCGGCACTCCATGCCATCGAAGCGAACCGGGAGTCGATATAGGCCCGCACGGGTACTTCCGTTTCGTAGCAAGCGCACGACGCCGGTTCGACGTACAAACGGAAATCCTCGGCCGTCACCGGCGACTGGATGATCGTCAGCGAATCCGCGAGGTTGCCGGCCGTCACCCGGACCGTCGCCTGACGCGCATCCGACACGAGTTCGGGCAGCCGGCCGTCCTGCGTACCGTCGTTCACCCGGACGAACCGCCGATTCTTTCCGGCCCCACCCGAAGGATCGACAAGTACGTACTTCGAGCTCCAGTTCTTCGGATAGTCCTCCGAAAGCGCCGCGGTCCATGCCGGAGCATCGGTCGAAAGGTCGCCCTCGTACTGGGTCTCGGTCGGATAGCCCAACCCGTTGAAAAAGAGCATACGCGGATTCAGGCCCAGATAATAGTGCCCGTCGGTGACGATGTCCATGGCCGAATTCTGGTCATCGACCGTGATCTCGGCCGTCAGGTTTTCGGAGGTGGCGTCCTCCGGCCGGGCGGCTCCCGGACCGCTCACGGCGACGACATTGACGATATAGCGATGGTTGCGCAACAGCGGCACAGGCTTCCCGTCGCACACGAAGTCGATCCGGTAATAGGATTTGCGGTAATTCGTGGAGGTCCCGTCCAGATTGGCCCCCGTGTACCGGCCCTCGACGATCAGATACGATTCGCAGACCGAATCCGCCCCGATCGGAGCCGGATCGCCGTAGGCCACGAGAGGCGACTCCCCGACATAGTTCCCGAGCGACAGGTTGTCGGCATAGGAGAAGGGAACGGGCTGCCGGAGGAAATAGCCGGGCTTGCTCTTTCTCCACCCCGGCTGCGCAGGCCGCGACACACGGCCCTTGCGGAACTCCTCGATCGCCGCGGCATGCCCCAGTTCGGGGAAGAGCGCCGAACGGGTATAGGCATTGTAAAGCGACACGTTCGTCACCTCGAACGAACCCGAGGCGATCTTTCCCGTCGCGGTCGTATAATCCGGATTCTTAGCCGGGTCGGTCTCCATGCCCACCCCGAAGTCGATACGCGCCAGAGCCCGCACCATGTTCACGCCGATCGTATCGCCCTCGGTCAGATGGGAACGGGCCGCCGAAATTCCCGACGAGGTATAGGTTCCCTCGGAAACCGTGCTGCCGACGCTGTACGCTTCGAACAGCCGGCCGATCGACGGATGCGTCTGGGGATTCGCCCCATCGACGGACTCGGACTGCGGGTCCGAGTTCGCATCCGCCGCAAAGACCGCGATCCGCTGTTCGCGTTCGGAATCGGAGCGAATCAGTTCGGTCCTGCACACATACTCGTCCTTCGCCGGATCGTACACGGCCAGCAGGGAAGACGTCACGGCCCGCAGCACCCAGTCCTGCCCGTCCGAAAAATATTGCAGTACCGAGACGTGCATCCCCGCGGAGGCGGCGTCGGCCGCCCGGGTCTTCACCGGGACGACCGAAGGGGACTGCACCTTCAGACGGAGCACGACAGGAACCTTCCGGTCCTTGAGATCCATCGACGAATCGTCATCGGTGTAGTCTTCGGTCCAGGGAACGGCCGAAAGCGCGACGTCCTCCACGGGCGTTCCCTTCAACGCATCCTCCTCCGACACCGCACCGGGTCCCTTCACGGGTACGACGAGCGTATAGCGGTGGTTGCGCAGCACGGGAGACGTATCCGCGTCGTCCTTGCCGCGAAACCCGACATAATAGTAGCACGGAACCGGATCCGGAAGGGTCGGCGCGGAGAACACGCCTTCGAGAATCCCGTACACCGGATCGTCGGCAGGGGCTTCGAAGAGGTAAATCGTCCGCACGAGCTCCCCCGAACCTTCCGGAAAGGCATAGGCGAACCGGCCGGACGCGCTGCCGGACGGAACCGTAGGCGCCGTGACCCGCCTGCCCGATGCGTCGAACACCGCCGGGTCGGGCGACACGCGGCCCGAGGTCCGGGCATTGCAGACGAAGAAGGCGGTCGGCGTGAACGTCATGCCGCTCCCGTCGAGCGCCGTATCGTCGATCTTCAGGTCGAGACGCGCCAGCGCACGCAGCAGGGAGACGGGAGCGAGCTTCACGTCGGCCTCCTCCGTATCCCGGTCGATCTCGAAGGCCCCGGACTGCGCCCACATGGGAATCGGGCGCAGCTCCTCGCCCTGCGCGTTCTGCGCGGGCCACCGGTCCTCGCAGACGGATACGATCCGCTCGAGCAGCGTCCCGCCCGACACGCCTACATCGGACGAAGAGGGCAACAGCTTCCGCGTCTCCTCGTCCAAATTGGCCAGCAGCACCAGATACAACCGCTCCTTGCCCGATCCGACCGGACGTTCCAGCAGGATGCGGTATTCGCCGGGGCCTTTCACCTGGGTTTTCGCCGTGTAGCGATACCCGTCGTCATCGGCTCCGAAAACCAGCGCGGTCAGTTCCGCCACCTCGCTCTCCTGCCCCGCGGTCATGGCCCGCGAAAGCGCCTTGTCGCCCGAAACGGAGACTCCGAGCACCAGTTCCACGGCCCCGGGACGTCCGGAGCGGGAGTCATCGACCCCGTCGGTCGTACACCCTGCCGCGCAGAGCGCAAGCACGCCCGACGGCAAAAGGATTCGCAACAGCTGATTCAATCGTTTCATGGAGTGATTCTATTTTACGGTAAGGCTCCAATAGAGACTTCCGGCCTTGATCCGGTAGCTTCCCTTCGCAGGAGCCGTCAAATACGATGTTCCCCGGCTGCCGGACGAAACCACCCGGTCCGTCGCGTCGAGCAGCTGCCAGGTCGGATAGGTCGTAATCACGCGGATCACGTCCCCCGCCGCGCAGGTGTGCACGACGTCGTTCCGATACTGCTCCCGCACGCTCAGCACGTATTGCCCGACGTTGGGCAGATCGACCACCCGGTTTTCCCACGTGAGCAGCGTGAACACCGCCTCGGCGGGCGAACCGTTCAGCGCAGCCTCGGGCGTGGCAGCCCCCGGAGCCGTTATATTATTGAGATTCAACACGTAGCGGTGATTCCGCAGCAACTCCTTGTCCAGCACCACCTTGTAATAGGTGTCGTTCCGGTCGTCCGACGCATCGGGCCCGCCCTTCACGATGAGCACGGTCTGCGATCCCGCGGCCGTCTCGGGCAGGTAAATCTGCCGCAGCAGCACGTGTTTCAGTCCGGCGTCGGCCGATGCGGCGGGATAGGCGAGCGGATACCGCAACATGTCGGCCGGAACGGAGGCTTCGACCGGCGCACCCGCAGGCGAAGGGCCCTTCACCGTCCCTGCCGCAAGCTCGTCCGCCGCCCCGAAATCGGGCGTCAGGGAGAAGTGCGAACGGTAATTCACGACATAGACGCCCCGCAGATAGAACGGATAGGTCACCCCGGGAGCACCCGCAGGCTGTCCCGCGCCGTCCTTCCCGACGGAGATATCGGCATAATTGATCCCCACGTCCAGCCGCGCGACGGCGGCGAGCAGCCCCACATCGACCGAGGCGACGGCTCCTTCCCGAAGCTCCTCCGGTGCGATCGTCCGGCTGATCCCGCTGAACGGCAGGTCGTTCCATAAAAGCTGCCCGCCCGAAGACACGCACACCTGCCGGAATCCCGACCAGGAGGAGAAATCCGACAGCGTGGTGACCGAGAGCGCCTTTTCCAATCCGGCGGCCGTGCCCAGAGCGAAATTGGCCAGCACGACCAGCCGCCGGGCATAGGGTCTGCGGCTTATCCCGATGTAAAGGTCGTTCCGCCCGTTCGTCAGGTCGAAACGATCGAAGGCCAGCAATTCGTCGAACGTCCCGTCGTCGGCCCGGTAGGCGGCGACGGCCACATTGTGCAGCAGACGCTCGCGGTCGTACCCGCCGCCGGCATCCGGCCGGTCCAGATAGGGGCTCTCGCCGCCGTTCCCGTCCTGCCGCCGGAACGATTCGTAATCGCCCGCATAGGCGGCCGAGCCGTCCCCGGCGAAATCCAGTCCCTTCAGCTCCAGATGCAACGGCACGATCCTGTCGGCGGTCTCCGTCTCCGGAAAGTCGTTCCACGACTCGACGTCCACCTCCAGATTGACCGACGCCGACTTCAGCGCCTCCTCGACGGTAGGCATTCCCGGACCCGACACCCGTTTGACACTGAACAGATAGCGGTGGTTGCGCAGCACGGGCGCGAGCCCGCCGCCGTCCCGAACGTCGCGGCAGAAATCGACACGGTAATAGGTCGTTTCGACGTCGTTCCACGAAGCATTGGGATCGGACTTGTAACGGCCGCTGAGGACCAGACAGGCCGAATCCGCCGGGAACTCGGCCGACTCGGCCAGGTAAATCCCGCGGAAAAGCGCCGCCGAGCCGCCGCCGAGCTGCGGAACCGCATAGAGCAGTCCGCCCACGTCGCCCTTCGCATCGTAACCGCCGCCCGGCAGCAGCCCGTTCGAAGCGTACTCCGGCACCCAGAGCGAGGGGGCCGACGCCTCGGTCAGCGCGGCGTCCTGATCCGCGACGAAGGCATCCGGCCGGGGCATCGCCCAGCCGCGGCGCTTGCTGCCGAACAGCCGGACGCTGTCCAGCCGGAATTCGGCGATCCGCGCCGCAGGGTCCGGCATACCGTTCTCGTCCACCCCCACGCCGACATCGGCCCGGGCGACGGCACGGATCATCCGCACGTTCTTCGGAAAGGGCATATCCGGTTCGACGACCATCGGTTCGAACCCGGCCCACATGGGAATAGAGGTACGGAGGGAGGTGTCCCACGCCCCGTTCACGTCGAAAAAGAAACAGGCTTCGGCCAGCTCGGAATAGGGCCTTCCGATCCATTTCGTCCGCAGTTCGGCCACCGAAGGGGCGTTCTCCGCATTGACCAGCATGACCACGCGGTATTTCTCCCCATTGACGCTGCCCCGCAGGCGGAACGTCACGAACGAAGCATTGTGAATGGTGCAGGGGGCCACGTCGGACAGACGGTCCCGTTCGTCGAAAACCAGCACGCGCAGGGAGCCGATGTCGATCGCGGACTCCGCATCCGCCGTCATGGCGCGCGACGCCGGAGCGTCGCCGGCTGTCAGCCGCACGTCCAGATAAACCGCTTCCGGGCGGGGGCCGCCGCCTGCTCCCGCCGGCAGCTTCTCCCGCGAGCAGGCCGAAGCGTAAAGTCCCAGAAGTCCGGCCGCGACAAACGCGCGCAGACCGATCCTTCCCATTGCCATCCGTATCATAGATTCACCGTATTATCGTTAAACAGGTCGTAGCGCCGGATCAGGGCGGAAAGCTCCGGATCGAGATTCCCCCGGAACCGCAGCCGCGGCTGCAACTCCGCGGCCCGCAGCAGACTCCTGACCGCCCGTTCGTTGTCGCCCAGCCGGGCCGAAACCACGGCGAGCATGTATTTCACTTCGGCATCGTCCGGACGGCGCGTCTCCTCGCGCCCCAAAATGCGGGCGGCGGCGCGGTCCAGCCCCACGGACATGTAGGCCAACGCCGTATTCCGGTCCTCGTAAGGCCGCAGCAGGGCCAGCGCCTCCTCGTACCGCCGTTTCTTCAGCAGTTCCACGCCGCGCAGGTAGGCGCTGTCCAGCACCGTCGTCCACACCGTGTCCCGCTTCATGCCGCGGCGGTGCAGAGAGAAGCGGAAATCCACGGCGCGCATCTGCGGATAGAGCTTTTCGCGCATGTATGCGTAGGAAGCGGGGAACCGTTTGCGAATCAGCCACTCCCTCCGGTCGGGATCCACCTCCTTCCGCACGAGTGCGAGAATCCCCTCCCGGTCGGCGGCCAGCGCGGAGTCCGCCCGCACGAGCTCCTCGAGCCGGCCCCAGTCCTCGGCCAGCCATCCCGCACGCACGCGATCCGGCAGATCGGGCAGGCCGTTATCCGTCTCGATCCGGCGGACGCCGCCGCCGGCATCCAGCACATAGGAGCCGGCGATCCCGAGCGAATCCTTCATCTTCCGAAACTCGCGCACCAGCACCTCCTTCAGCGCTGCGGATCGCTCCCGGGCCAGCCGGTCATTGACCTTCCACGAACCTTCGGGCGACGAGGTGGCCGTCAGCGCGATGCTGTCGATGATGAAGACCGGATCGGTCATCAACGCCTGCGTCAGGCGCTTCACCGCCGCCAACTGCGCGCGGTTGTCGGCCAAATCCTCCCGCACTTCGGTCCCGTTCCTGGGAAAGACGAAGAAAAAGCGGGCGTCGGCCTCGGCGTCGCGTCTGACGATGCGGTGCACGTAACGCGGCGCATCGTCGATAAACGAAATCATCGAAGTCACGGAATAGGTCAGCGTATCGCTCGCCGGAAGTTCGTAGCGACGGCCGCCGACCGACGTGACCGCTCCGCGCAGGAAGAGGCGGATCCGGTCCGTATGTTCTCCCGCGTCGAGCTGTTCGGCATAGCGGTAGGTCACGCTCCGGTCGGCGTGCACGATCGTGTCGAGCCGCGTGCCGGGAAGTTCGGGGAAACGCACGACCCGGCGGAAAACCGCCTCCTTGTTCCGGGCACGCTCCTCGTTGCGCTCGATCTTGCGCAGATCGTAGTATTCGAGCATCAGGGCCGCCGTGTCCAGGTCGCTCAGCAGGCGGATATTGGCCTCCACCGTCCGCCGGCGGATCCGGCTGCGCTGCACCTCGGAACTGTCCGAAAGCTCGCGACGGATCGCCCGCACGTACCCGGGCGTCTCCACCGGCCGGGGCTTGTAGTGCGGCGCGAGGTAGGCCGCGAGCGGATCGGACGGATGCCCCTGCGCCGCACGCCCGAGCGCCCCGACCGAATCGAGCCGGCTGCGCCGTTCGCGTGCGGCCTGGCGCCGCAGGTCGCGGAGTCCCCGCCGGTACACGCGCCGGTCGCTGAGCCGGCTCCGCCCGGAGACGGTATTCCCGGCAGCGGCATCGAGCCGCGCCTTCTCCTCCAGCAGAGCCTGACGCCGGACCGCCGCCTTATGCAGGTAGGACTCGAATCCGGCGACGTCGGCGAAACAGCGGAAGTAGTCCGCGCTGTCCACGATCGAATGCAGGTAGCGGTCGTAACGCGCCATATCCTGCCGCTGCAAGCGGCGGAAGCGTTCGCCCGTGAACAGCAGCCGGTGCAGCGAAAAGGTGTCCTGTCGCGTGCAGAGCACCGGCTCCAGTTCGACACGCCACTGGTCGTCGAGCAGCTCCCGGGGCAACGTCACCGAAAACTCCAGGTCGATCTTGCCGTTGCGTTCGGCCACATTGCGGATATTATTAACCGAAATGGTCACCTGTTCGATCCGAAGGTTCATCACCGACTCCTGCAACCGATCGTCGTAAGCCGCCGGTACGAGCCGGAGTTCGCGGCCGTCCTCGGTGGTGAAGGTGATCGGTCCGGAGGCGGCCGTCGTATCCCCCTGCGGCGCGGCGGCCGGTTCGGGTGTCCGGCGCCGGGAAGGCATGGAAACCTGCACGCGCGCATCGCCGCTCCGCCGCAAACGCGCGAAGCGCCGCGAACAACCGCACAGGAGAATCAACAGGAGCAACAGCATCGGTCTATGTATTCGGAATCCAGGCAAAACAGTCTCGCATTACAGATCGGAACCCTGAAACCAGATCGTCCAGCCGTTGATCGTCACCGAAAGGGCGACAAACGTTCCCGAAAACGCATCTCCCTTGTAGTTGAAGAACAGCGTCCACTCGTCCTGCCTGTCGAGGTACTCCTGCAACGAGGCGATCCCGGAGGGGCGGGTTTGTTCCAACAGTCCGATCAGGTCTCTGGACCACAATATGTTATCAGGATCGTACACGCTTCGGACCACCAGACGGCAGGGGACGTCCTCCAGCAGGCGCATCGTGTTGAGTTCGCCTGCCGCGCCGGTCAGGTCGCCCGAAATCCGGTACGGCAGGAACGACACGGAGTCCGCGCCGACGGGCCGGTTGTCCGCGTCGTAGGCCTCGTGCCCGGCCGAAACGATCTCGAACGTATAGGGAGACCGGCCGTCCGACGAGGCGTCGGCACGCGAGGTCCCCTCCTCGGTCAGCGAAATCCGGAAGCGGTTCGTATCTTTCATCAGGTCTATGGTATGCGTCCGGCGGCCCGCTCCGGGATCGTAGGCGATCGTCCGGGGTGCGGCGTACCAGACGGGATGCAGTTCCGCATCGCAGACTCCCTGCGCGACGCGCGTCAGGGTCAGACGGACATCCTCCAACCGGGTCTTTCCGGGTTGCAGATCCGCAGTCGCGCTGCGAACGTCCGACAGACGGAAGTCGTCGGACAGGCCGCCCCAGACGAGAAACATGTAAGTCCCGGGGGAGAGTCTCTCGTGAAGCGGCAGCGTATAATCGGTGCGGCCGAGCTCCTCCCGGCCAGCCGTCTCGGTGAAAAGGTACGTTCCGTCGGCATCGAACACGAGCAGATCAATGCGGTCGATCTCACGGGAAGCATCGGCAGCGGCCATGTTGTATTCATAGGTGAAATGCAGGTAGAGTCCGCAGTCTCCGTACGAATCGCCGAAACTGCACGCGCCGAAGAGCGCGAGCGGAATCAGCGCCGCGAAAAGGGGCCGAAGGTATTGGATGCAGCGAAACGACATAATTCTGTTTTAGACGATCGCCGAAGGCCGGAGGCCGCCGGTGATCCGTAATCTCCGTTCTGAAAAAACCGTAAAAACAAGGGGCGGCGCAAACCGCGCGGCCCGTGCCGCCCCTTTCTCATATAAACATATCGAAAAGACGTATTGATCCGAAGAGGGTCAGAGCTCCACGCCCTGCTCCCAGGTCGTCCAGTCGGCGACCGTCACGGTCACGCTCAGGTAAGCGTCGGTTCCCTCGTTGGGCGTATTCTCGTCCGGATTGCTGGGATCGACGATATCGGGATCCGTGGGATCGGGGATGAACGGCGTGCCGCGCTTGCTGATCTTGTCGATCTTCAGCGTGTACCAGTTGTTGCGGACCACGCCCCATTTGCCTTCCACCAGTTTATCCTTGATATTCGAATTGTGCTTGATGAGAATATCGTAGTAGCAAATGCCCTTGTAATAGATCTGCATGTAGGCGCCGGGATAGTCGGTAAGATCGCTCATGTCGCGGACCGTAGCGGCCACATAACCGATCTTGTCCAGCGGATTCTTGGGCGTAGCGGAAGCGCTCAGGTCCGAATACAGCGCATCGTAGTCGCCCTCCTGTGTACCGGTCTTCACATAAGAGGCCTTTTTCGCGATCTCTCCCATCAAATTCTGAATCATCTTGACATCATCCGCCGAAATGGAACCGGAAGCCGTGCCTTTCAGCAGATTCGCCATGTCCTTGTACGAAATCAACTCGGTATGCGTCCCTACGCTGTCCGAAGAGAATACGAACCACGTTTCGGACCTCGAGGCATCGGACGCATCCTTGAAGTCCTCGGGGAAGAACCGGGCTTTCAGCACGAGTTTGGTCGTATTGATGACCTTCTGTCCGGCCACGGACATCGTATTTTCGATGACATAGACCGGATCGGACTTCGTATTCCAGGCCGAGGGAGGCGTGGCATTCTTCAGCCAGTCGAAATCGGTGGCGGGAGAGAGCGGATAGTTGTTGTCCTGACGGTATGCGATGGAGAGGTCCTTTCCGGGATTGTTCTGGGCATCGTACACCAGCGGCGAATAGGGCAGATAGGATTTGTTGGTCGTGTTCGGCAGCCAGCCGTCCAGGAAGATGGCCGCATTCTCGGCCTCGTCTTCCAACACGATCGCATTGGGACTCGAGATGGTGGACACCTCCTGCATCGGCGTAGATAGTCCCACCTTGGCGACCAGACGCACGACGACGACGGAGACCGGCTTGGCCTTGGCGGCCTCCTGCGGAGTGGAGCTGGAACCCATGTTGTCCTTGGTGAAAAGATTGCCCGAGCACTCAATGAGCCCTTCGTCCGCATTGGTCCCGTCGAACACACCCTGGTTGATCATCGGGAATCCGTCCTTGGCCGCCACGACGTCGGCGATGTCCGAAAGCACCTTGTCCTTCAGCTCGGCGAAGGAGGTCGCGGTCTTCAGCGTCTTCTCGAGTGCCGGCGTGGGATTCAGCACGATCATCACGTACTTGGTCGCATCGGACACCTTGATGGCTTCGCCGGCCGAAATATTGCCCGTATTTCCCGAGGGCTGTCCGGGCAGCGTCTGATTGGCGGGATCCAGCACGATATCCTTCGTCACATCGAGCGGCGTGGCGGCGAGTTTCTGCCGCTGGGCGTTGAACGTCAGAATATATCCCGATTTGACGGTCGATTCTGCGACCGTGCCCGCCGCCGTATTGGCGGCATAGGTCCGGGCGGAACGGGAGCCGCCCAGCGCAACGGACAGATAGGTGTCGCCCGTAATAGCGCCGGGACCGCCCTGTCCGGGAGTTTCGCCGTCCTTGCTGCAACTGCTGAAGACCGCAGCCAGAGCAAGCATCGAAACCAAAACAGATTTCATTTTCATAAAGAGAAATTTTAGTTAAACAAAAAAGTGAATTGGGAATAAAAACCGGCAGTAGCAGGAATTCTACTGCGAGATGTTCCGATAACGTTCCAGACGCGCGTTGTCCCCGCGCTTGCGCTCCAGCTCCTCCAGATTCCGGCGGGCCTCCGCGCGCCCGGCGTCGGCCGCACGGCGCAGCAGCGGTTCCGCTTCGTCGAGCCGGTTCTCCAGGAGCAGCGCGGCGCCGCGGTTGTTGGCGAACGCCGAGGCCATCGCGGCATCCGGCGCGGCGATCGCCCCGGCCGCATGGTCCAGGCAGCGCTCGGCAGCCGCCGCATCGCCCCGTTGCAGAAGCGAGGCCGCCGCATTGATATTGGCCGCGGGATCGTCCGGATAGAGTTCGAGAATCCGGTCGAAAAAGCCGTGGTAGCGCGCGGAATCGGAAGCATACGACGCCGCGATGCGGTACAGTTCCATTTGCGAAAGTTTCTCGGGCGCATGTTCGGCCACGGAGAGCGACTCCTCGAAAGTATAATCACGCAGATCGTAACGCACCTGATAGTCCACGTGGCGGAGCTGCGGGAAGATATCGGTCAGCAACCGCTGCCACGTCCGGCCCGTCGCCCGGAGCGCCTGTTCCTTTCCGTCGGGCGTCAGCGGCCCGTCGATGATCCGGAGCACCCGCTCGCGGTCGGGCAGATCGCTCTCCTCGACCAACTGGCGCAGACCGCTCCAGTCCTCGCCCACGGAGCTCACGCGGAAAATCCCCTCGGGAAGCGCATAGGCCCGTTGCAGGTAATCCTTCAGCGCCTTGGCGCGGGCCAGCGAAAGACCGGCGTTCCGCTCGGCATTTCCGTCCGGAGAGGCGTAGCCCTCGATGAAAATATCGGTGATCTCGCCGTCGCCGTCCCGGCGAATCCGGTCGATGACAGCGCGGATCTTGCCCAACTCCTCGCCGTTGTGACGGAAATCGGGAAGGATAGCCGAGCGGCCGACCTGGAAATCGAGAAACGCCTCGCCCTTCACCAGCCGCTGCTTGGATTCGGGCCCCGGCTCGCAGTAAACGACCGAGACCTGCGGAACGTAAGGCTCCAGCGCCGGGAAGGCGATCCGGTCGCCGAGCGCGACGGTGAGCAACTGCCGCTTGCCGCCGCAGGAGGCGAGCACCTCCTGCAATTTGAGCGAGGCGCCTCCCATCCACTCCTCGTAGGGAACCGCCGCCGCATAGTCCACGAGCGTCTGCTCCTCGTCCGCCACGTTCACGGTCTGATAAGGCTGCTCCTCGCTCCAGAACCTGCGTGTCAGACGGTTCCGGCGATCCGTCATCCGCCGCCGGTTCCTCCCGTTGATCACCACGCGCGGAAAATAGCGGAAGTGCTTCCCGTCCGCCGTACTCAACTCGGGCACGAACGTCCAGCTCTGGCAGGTATTGACGGCCCGGTTCCGGATCAGGAACTCGAACTCCAGCCGCAACGAATCGTCGCGGTCCACGTCGAGCCGCTTGCATGTCATCCGAATGTCCCCGCGGAACTGGGCCCGGAGCGTTCCGGAACCTCCGGCGAGGGAGACGAACAGCGAAACGAGCAAAAGATAGAATTTCCTCATGCCGACAAAAGTTATTTGTGATTGAAAAGATAGACGACCGAAATACCGATACGCGTCGGGCCCCAGTAGCCGTGGTGCTCGTCGCGGCCGGTGACCCGCCCGCAACGGTAGCACTCGAACCGGTCGTAGCGCGTATAGATATACCCCAAACCGACGGTCGCCTCGAGATTCCAGTGCGCTCCAAGATACCAATGGTAGCCGTAGCTTATGCCGCCGCCGACCATCCATCCCTGGTAGCGCGTATGGCGGAGCGTCGGCAGCAGCGGGACCCGGAATCCGCCGGCGTTGTACTGTCCGCCCAGCAGGTGCACGCCCCAGAAGCCGCGGTTGAACGCCTCGCAGTTCCACCGCCGGATTTCGGGCTGCACCAGCCAGTGCTTCACCTTCCGGTTGCCGGAGAAAGTCCACGGATTGAGATTCCCCGAGAGGTCCACGGACCAGCGCGCGGAGAATCCCGCCTCCAGCGCCAGATTGACCGTCGTCGTCGCATCGTAGAGCAGGTTGCTCTTGACGGCCAGCCGCTGCGCGTGCGCCTCCGCGATTCCGCAAAACAGCATCAATAGAAACGGCAGTAAAACTCTGTTCATATCGTTGTCTTCCGCCCTGCTCTATTCTCAATAGAGCGGACCGGCTGCCGACAACTGATTTTCAACGACATAAAACGGAAATACGTTTCAGCGCACGGGGTATTCCGAAACGGACGGGTTCCGGAGCGGGAACCTGCTGGAAACCAAGCGACAACAAAACCGTTTGCTGAAACACTGCTGAAACATAACGTAACGAATAACAGATTGGACCCATGAAAAACCCCCTTTTGCTGCACGACCTATTATATATAGGCGAACACCAGACCTGCAACCACTACCGGGCCGACGTCGGGAGCGGCTTCATCTACGAAGAGCTCGAAGCCGGCGAAACGGAACGGCTCGACACCGTGCGGAGGAACCACCTGCTGATCCTGCTGGAGGGGCGCTGCTCGCTCGACTGCAACCAGTTCTCGGGCCGCGACTTCTCGGCCGGCGAGATGATCCTCGTACCGCGTTCGGCGGCGTTCAGCGGACGGACGCTCACACGGGTCCGGCTGCTGGACATGGCCTTCGAGAAACCCGAGAGCGGCTGCGACCGGCTCGTGCTGCAAAGCTATCACACGCTGTGCCGGCAACTGCGCTACGATTTCCGCCCCACCGAGATCCGGTATCCGCTCACCGCCTTCTTCGACCTGCTCGTCTTCTGCCTGAAAAACGGCATGAGCTGCGCGCACCTGCACGAAATGAAACACCGGGAGCTCTTTTTCTATCTGCGCGGGTTTTACAGCAAGGAGGAGATCGCCGGGCTCTTCTACCCGATCGTCAGCCGGTCGTTCGACTTCCGCAATTTCGTCTTCGAAAACTACCGGAAGGTGCATTCGCTCAAGGAGCTGATCGACCTCTCGCCCATGAGCCGCAGCACCTTCCTGCGCCGGTTCAAGAGCGAGTTCAACGACACGGCCCACGACTGGATGCTGAAACAGACATGCCAGCGCATCGTCGGAGAGATCGCCTGTCCGGAGACGACGATCAAGGACCTCATGGCCAAGTTCGGCTTCGACTCGCACAGCAGCTTCAACCGCTTCTGCAAAGCGAATTTCCACTGTACGCCGTCGGAGCTGATACGCAGATACCGCAAGGACGTGTCATGCAGATAGTCACGCAATATCTCACTGGCATTCACACCGATACGTCATGCGTCAGCCGGATCGCCCGCCCGTCGGAAACGCCGGCCCGGCATCCGACTTCCGGACTTTGACCGAAAGCGGCAACAGGATGGAACGTACGGAGAACCGCGACGGGCGGGAAGTCGCTAAATTTGCACCGAGTAAAAAAGAATTCTTTCCGAAAAGAAAAAAGTCATGCTCTATTGAGAATAGACCATGACTTCACAAATATAGGGAATATTGCGGAAAATCCAAATAAAAATCGCCCCGTTCCCGCGGTTCCGGAGCGTCACCGCCCCTGCTTCCGCCGTTTCCGGCGGACCGACCACCCGAAACGGCCCAGCGCATCGCCCAGCGCGAAGTACTCGCCGTGGGAATAGACGATCGGTTCGGCCCGTTCGAGGCAGAACCGCCCCGTGGCGGGGTCGATATAGGCTTCGTCCGCCTGCACGTTCACCACTTCGGCCAGGAACATGTCGTGCGTGCCCAGCGGCAGCACCTGACGCACGCGGCACTCGATGCTGACGGGCGCCTCGGCGATCAGGGGCGCCGCGACCCGTTCGGCCGGAACGGGCGTGAGCCCCGTCTCGCGGAACTTGTCGAAATCGCGCCCCGAACGGACGCCGCACCAGTCCGTAGCGCGCGCCATCGAACGCGTCGTGAGGTTGATGACGAACTCGCCCGTGCGGCGGATGACCGCATAGGAATGCCGCTCGGGCCGCACGGAGATATAGCACATGGGCGGCGTCGTGCAGACCGTCCCGGTCCAGGCCACTGTCAGCATGTTGTACTCTTCGGGGGTGGCGCCGCAGCTCACCAGCACCGCCGGCAGCGGATACAGCACCGTACCGGGTTTCCAGTTCTGTTTCATACGATCGGAATTCGGGAACAAAGATAGCACAATCCGGAAGCAGAACCAAACGACGCGCCGGCCACACCGGGGCGAAACCCGTCCAAACGGAGCGAAGACCGGAGCCCGTCCGCATCCCGGCGGCGGAAAACAATCCGGCGGCGCGCACACCAAAAACGCCCCGTCTTGCGTTATATTTGCAGCATGTTACCGGAATTCATACGCTACCTCGAGGCCGAACGGCGCTACTCGCCGCTCACCGTCCGCAACTACCGCCGCGACATCGAACGGTTCATGGCGTGGCTCGACTGCGACGACGCTTCGTTCGACCCGCGGAGCGTCACCACGGACCAGGTGCGCGAATGGATCATCGACCGTACCGAACAGGGAGGTATCGGCGCCGCGTCGATGAACCGCGAGGTCTCGTCGCTCAGGACCCTCTTCCGCTGGCTGCTCCGCACGGGCGCCGTCACGCACGACGTCATGCGTCCGATCGCCTCGCTCCGGACTCCGCACCGGTTGCCGGCCTTCGTGCCCGAGAGCCGCATGAAGGGCATCGTCGGGGAGTGCGAACGCGACAGCGGAGACTTCGCCGCCGAACGCGACGCGCTGATCGTACTGATGCTCTACGCCTGCGGACTGCGGCTGGCCGAGCTGGTGGGCATCGACCGGGACGACCTGTCGGACGACGCCATGTCGCTGCGCGTGCGCGGCAAGGGCGACAAAGAGCGGATGGTCCCCGTACCGGAGCCCGTCCGCGAAAAGATTCTGCGCTACCTCGACCTGATTAAGCGGCAGAATATTTGCGATTCCGGAGAAAAAGCGCTATTTTTAACACGGAAAGGAGAGCGCATATCCCGCACGGCGGTTTACCGCACGGTGCGCCGCGAACTGGAGCGCAACGGAGTGCAGGGCAAGAAAAGCCCCCACGTCCTGCGGCACACGTTCGCCACGCACCTGATGAACGGCGGCGCAGATATGCGGGAGATACAGGAACTCCTCGGACACGCCTCGCTGCAGGCCACGCAGGTCTACACGCACAACAGCATAGCCAGGCTCCGGGAGGTCTATGCGAAGGCCCATCCCCGCGAAAAGGATGGGAAGTGATTAACTTAATAAACTGTAAGGCTATGAACGTACAGATTCAATCCGTGAAATTCGACGCCGACAAACGGCTGGTCGAATTCGTGAACGCCAAGATGACGAAACTGGACCGCTTCGCGGAACGCTCGACGGGCGCCGAAGTCATTCTGAAACTCGATAAGGACCACGAAAAGGGAAACAAGATCGCAACCATCACGCTGCACATGCCGGGCGAGGACCTGGTGGCCTGCCACCAGTCCAAGGCCTTCGAGGAGTCGGTGGACGAGGCGATCGACGCCCTGAAACGCCAGTTGGAGAAATTCAAGGCGAAAACCGAGAAATAGCAGCCCGCCCCTGCCGACAAAAGCACGGCGGCCGCCTTCGCAGGAAGGCGGCCGCTGCCGTTTTCTCCGTCCGGCAGGCATTTCCGGGATGCCGACGGAAGCGTACCGGAACGTGCGGCGACACCGAAGCCGATGCCCCCTCCGAAGCAAAAAGCCGTCCCCCGGGACGAAACGGCACGAAGTAAAACGGCCACACTTCCGTATGGCCGTTTTACTTCGTAGTGGATAGGGGATTCGAACCCCTATGTCATGCGTGAGAGGCATGTATCCTAACCCTTAGATGAATCCACCGTTTGAGTTTCGTGGTGCAAAGATAAGGTCTTCTTTCGAATCTCCAAAATTTTCGGACAAAATATGTGATTTTTTTTCGGAAAGGGCCGCAAAACACGCTTTTTGACTATCTTTATCCGGACATAACCCCTTTAACCCTTCCGCCATGAAAAAAGCACTCCTGTTGTCTGCCGCCGCACTCCTGCTGGCCGTCTCCTGCACCCGACGCCCGGTACGCCCCGCATTCGGGACCGTGAGCGTCGATACGCTGCTCGGAGACAGCGGCGCCGGATGCCGGATCGAATACCGGTTCGCCACGATCCTGAACGCCGCGGAATCCCCGGCGCTGCAAGCCGTCGAGCAGGCCAACATCCGCTACTTCTTCCAGACCGGGGAGCAGACCGGGTCGGTACGGGAGGCGATCGCCGCCGCCGTCCGGGAGATCGACACGATCTACACGGCGGACATCCGGCCGACGCAGTCCTACGAAATATCGGTCGAAGCGGAGGGCAGCGTGCAGGATTCGCTGCTCACCTACGTCATCACGCGGTCGAGCTACACGGGCGGCGCACACGGCATCTACGAGACCGAATACCACACCTACTCGCTCGCAAAGGGGTATGAAATCACGACAGCCGATCTCTTCACCGAGGAGCAGGCGGAGCGTCTCGACGAACTGATCCTGCGCAAACTCTGCCGGCAATACGGTGCGAGGAACGAGGAGGAGCTGGCCGCACAGGGCTTCTTCCCCGAACAGATCGGCGCCACGGAGAATTTCCGTATCGCGCCCGAAGGCATCGTTTTCTGCTACAATCCCTACGACATCGGCTGCTACGCGCTGGGCGCCGTCGAGGTCACGGTAAGCCGCGAAGAACTGGACGAACGCTGAGCGGAAAGGATACGGACACCCCGACTCCCCGGAAAACGGATCCGGAAAAGGTCCCGGACGACGGGTCCGGCGGAACCGGACCCGCCCTGTCCCGCTACAAACCGCCGCAAAAAAAGAAAAAGGCCCGAGTCTCACGACTCAGACCTTTTTTCGGAGGGGAACCACCCCCTTCCAAAAACGAGGTTTAATCGGAGGTATTCGACCTTCGGAACGAGTACCGCCCCTCGAGTCTTAGTGATGCGTTCCGCATCACAACCTGCCGATTTCCTCAACCAACCTAAAACTACTAACCTAAATGAACCTTAAAACTTCACTGCAAAGATAAGGGCCTTTTTCGAATTACGCAAATAATTTATGAATATATTAAATATATTTAACAATTTGGTAACATACAAAGCTCTGCAAAAGGCAGGAAACGAGAAAGGCAGCAAGATATAATACAATACAAATCAGCGCATTGCATCAAACGACACAACCGTCGGGCGTATCGCCGGAAAAACCGGATACGGACCGGAACCGTCCGACGAAATGCAACCGGAATCCGAAGCCGTCCGAAAAGGTTCCGGCACAGACACAAAAAAAGGAAACCCGGAATCGGGACAGAACGTCCGTCATCCACAGTTTCCTCACCAACCTAAAACTACTAACCTAAATGAACCTTAAAACTTCGCTGCAAAGATAAGGCGGAAAAAGATACCGTGCAAGTTTTTTATTAAAATTTTTTCGGATTTTTTTCATATTTTTTAATATAGCATCTTCGTGTTTTCATTCAACATATTGTATATAAGCAAGATACAAACCGAATTCATCGTTTTGAAACATTCTTTCGGTATTTCGGTGCAGTATTCCCCGAAAATCGCATTTATAATTAAGAAAACCAGAATTAATAGTTATTTTTGTGCAATGATTTCGGAGAAAGCCGCTCAGAACAGTCCGTGTCCCGGCAAAGATTTTGCAGGACGAAAAGACCGTTCCGGCCGTCCGATCCAATCCATTCACACACGATGACAGTATCGCTGATCATATCCACCTACAACTGGCCCCGCGCCCTCTATCTGTGTCTCGACAGCGTGATGCAGCAGAGCGTACTGCCTGACGAGATTCTGATCGCCGACGACGGGTCGGGCATGGAAACACGCGACGTCGTACGACATTTCGAACGGATCTCCCCCGTCCCCGTCCGCCATATCTGGCACGAGGACCGCGGGTTCCGCGTCGCCGCCATCCGCAACAAGGCCATCGCGGCCAGCCGGTGCGACTACCTCATCCAGATCGACGGCGACCTGATCCTGCAACGCAACTTCATTCAGGACCATATCGCCTTCGCCAAAGAGGGGCACTATGTCGCCGGGTCGCGCGGAATCATCACCGAAGCACTGACCCGGAAAGTCCTCAGCGGCGAAATAACGTCGCTGTCCGCCCTGAGCCGGGGCGTCCGCAACAGCAACAACGCCCTGCGCATCCCGATCGCCGCAGTACTCTACCGGATGCTGGCTCCCAGCCGAACGCCCCGCAGTTGCAACATGGCGCTCTGGCGCAAAGACGCCCTGCGCGTGAACGGATACGACGAGACCTTCGAAGGATGGGGATACGAGGACACCGAGCTGGGACTTCGCCTCGAAAACAGCGGCATCCGCCAGCGTCTCATGAAGTTCAGCGGCATCGTCTTCCACCTCCACCACGACAAGGCGTCGCGGGAAGGCTGCCCGGCCAACGAACAACGCTACATGAAGAGCATCCGCGAACACCGCACCTGGAGCCCCGCGGGAATCGACCGCCACCTCTCGCCCGCCGGGCAGGCGGAAATATTCGCGGCATTTTCCCCTGCTGCAGCCCTCGGAAAATAGACCGGTGCAAAATCCCGGACGTTCCACCTCCGAACAGTCAGTCCTGCCGCTGTCGCGGCAGGACTCGTCATTTCCGAATCACCGTTCCCGCACGCTTATTTCCGAAATGGCCAATAATGAAATTTCCGCCGCATTTTCCATTTGCGGATCAGATTGAGCGGCTTGCGTTTCAGCCCGACATGCCCCCGTTCCAGAAAATCATCTACGGCATCGAGGACACGTGCGGAACAGCGGCAATCCCGATGCGGCTCATGGAACATCGTATAGGTCCGGACTTCACGCATCAACTCGTCGGGACGGGTCAGCGCCCGTTCGAGTGCCAGACCGACCTCTTCCGGCCTCCGAACATCTATCAGATACGGTCCGGGGTGCGAATTCCGGAACGTCACGACAGGCTTGTCGAGGAACATGAATTCCAGAATGATGGACGAACTGTCGCATAGCATGACGTCAGCCTTGTGCATAGCCGTAACATCGAACGTATTTCCCACATAAGTCGCATTCGGATATTCGGTAGCAATTCGTTTATAACGGTCCAAAATATCAGGGTCTGTCAGTTTCGGATGAAACATGAAAATCCAATTCCAATCCCGGGCAACGAGCAGGCGTTCGATCTCCTCGGCCAACAATGGCGCCGAAGTCAGCGACCGCGTGAAAGTCGAAGAGTAGAGAACCGTAGGCCGAACATTCCGGGCATTTACCTGCATTTCCGAAGAAAAATAAATGTCTGCTTTAGGCCATCCGGTTTCATAGACCCGAAAAAAACCGCACTTGCGTTCAAGTTGCTCGAACACAAGCGTACTACTCGGTCCCTGCGTACAATAGAGATCGAACCATCCCCGAATTGTAAAATGATCGTCCCGATGATCGTTGCGCTTGTTAATTGGATAACCATGAAACAACGCGACTTTTACTCCGGGAAAGAAATGGGGGATATAATTACCTGGAGTAAACACGGCCACCGGATTAAAATCAATCACTTCATGCACCGTTCCAAGCCGAATCTCGTCCGAACGAAGCTCATCCGGGCACTCTTTTTCAACGAACCAAGCAACTTCCCCGCCTCTCCGGAGTATCTCGGCCTGCAGAGGCCGAAGGATCGGATAAGCATAGGGTAAATTGACAAACAGCAAATATCTACTCATTTCCCGCATCAATAAATTCAACGGACCAAACGCCTTTGCAAACTGTTCCACCAGCGCTGCAACGTAGCACACAATACGGCCACCGGACGCAACCGGCGGCGGCGGTCCAGCCACAACAAGAGCAGATCGCCCCGGGAATAATACCGGCGCAACGCCGCTCCGCGCCCCTTCGCCGCCCGGTGGATCCACCGCGCATGATCCGAATCCCCGGTCCACGGATTGCGGCTCTTGCGGATGCAGACCAGATACCACCGCACACGGCTCACGAGCCGGAGAAACCCGATCCGCTCAGCCGAAAGCCCCGGACATCGGGCCAGTTCGGAATCGACCGCTTCGGCAAAACGCACGCAATAGTCCACATCGACACTGCGCCGGTTCGCCGAACCGGCCCGCTGGATGTAGTCGTATCCCACATAATCCACGAAACGGACCCGCGGCTGCCGGAAGCCGATCTGCACGTTGACGAGCTCATCCTCGCCGAGCGGCAACGGATAATGCCGCAATTCGGCATCGAACAGTTCCCGGCGGTAGAGTTTCGCCCAAAGGCAGACGGAAATCGCATGGCTCAACGTCGCCTCGAGGAACCCGAATTCCTCGAGATCCTCCGTGCGACGTTCCCGCACGGGCGCCTCGTACGAGGCCCTCACCCGCTTGAAATCGCAACAGACGATGTCATACCCGCCGATCGCCGCGACCAGTTCCCGCAGCATATCCGGCTCCCAGCGGTCGTCCCCGTCGAGAAAGCAGACATAGCGTCCCCGGGCCTTCGCAAGTCCGGTTTCACGGGCACGCGCCACTCCCCGGTTGGGCGTAGCGACAACGACGATCCGCGCATCCCGCTCCGCACGGGAGCGCACGAGACGCAACGAACCGTCCGTCGAGCCGTCGTCCACCACGACCGCCTCGAAATCGCCGAACGTCTGCGCCTCGACCGAAGCCAGGCAGGCGTCGATATACCGTTCGAGATTGTGGACCGGAATAATCACCGAGACCTCCGGCCGCCGTTCGTTCTCCTTCATCCGATATAGTTTTTCACGGCCTCGGCGATCCGTTCGCCGTCGAGCGCCGCGGAGATGATTCCTCCGGCATAGCCGGCTCCTTCGCCGGCCGGAAACAGCCCTCCGACCGCGGGGTGCATCAGCGTCGCGGGGTCGCGCGGGATGCGCACGGGCGTCGAGGTGCGCGACTCCACGCCCACGACCACCGCCTCGTCCGTGAGGTAGCCACGCATTCTCCGTCCGAAGGTCGAAATGCCCTGCCGCAATGCCCGCGCGATGAATTCCGGCATCCACCGATCGAGCCGCGAGGGAACGATGCCGGGAATGTACGACGTCGCGGGCAGCGACCCGCTGGCCCGGCCCGCCACGAAATCCGACACACGCTGCGCAGGGGCGATCTGATGCTCCCCGCCCTCGCGCCGGGCCGCCTGCTCGAACCGCTGCTGGAACTTCAGCCCCGCCAGTTCGCCCCACTCGGAACGCAGGTACTCGAAATCCGCGAGCCGCACCTCGGTCACCAGCCCCGAATTGGCGAAGGGCGACGTGCGGCCGCTGGGCGACATGCCGTTCACGACCGACTGCGCGGCATCGGTCATCGCCGGCACGATGAACCCGCCCGGACACATGCAGAACGAATAGACGCCGCGCCCGTTCTCCTGGCTCACGAGCGAATAGGAAGCCGCCGGGAGGTACTCGCCGCGAGTCCGGCAATGGTACTGGATCGAGTCGATGAGCGCCTGCGGATGCTCGATGCGCACGCCCATCGCAAAGGGCTTGGCCTCGATGCGCACGCCGCGCGCGTGCAGCAGTTCGTACACGTCGTGCGCCGAATGCCCCGTAGCGAGCACCACGGCGGCTCCCTCGATCCGCTCGTCGCCGCAGCGGACGCCGCGGATCCGCCCGTCGTGCAGCAGGAGGTCCGTCACGCGGCTGTCGAAGCGGAACACCCCGCCCGCATCGGCGATCGTCCGCCGGATATTGCGGATGATATAGGGCAGCTTGTCGGTGCCGATATGGGGATGGGCTTCGCAGAGGATTTCGGGCGTGGCGCCGTGAAAGACGAGCGTCTGCAACGCCTTGTTGTAATCGCCGCGCTTCTTGCTGCGCGTGAAGAGCTTGCCGTCGGAAAAGGTCCCCGCGCCGCCCTCGCCGAAAGCGTAGTTCGAGTCGGGATCGACGGGGCCGTTGCGGTTGATCCGTGCGATGTCGCGCTTGCGGGCCGAGACGTCGCGCCCCCGTTCGAGAATCACGGGCCGCAGTCCCAGTTCGATGAGCCGCAGGGCCGCGAACAGCCCCGCGGGGCCCGATCCGACGACGACGACCTCCGTCCGCCCCTCGACCGAAGGATAGTCGAAATGCACGGGGCCGGGCTGCGGCTCCCGATCGACATAGACTTCGAGCGTCAGGTTCATCTTCACCTGCCGCTGCCGGGCGTCGATCGACCGCTTCATGACGCGCACCAGCGCCACATCCGTCTCCCGGATGCCCATGCGCCGCGCTGCGAGCGACGTGCAGTACTTCGGATCGGCGGCCTGTTTCGGCGTGAGGACGAGGGTTATCTGTCGGGGCATAAGTCGGCGAAATTACCTACAAATGTAAACAAAAAAAGCCGGATAATCCCCCGCCCGGATTGTGTTTTGTGAATTTTTACCTATCTTTGCCTCATCCGCGGGGATGCGCCCGACGCACCCCATGCGGAAATGATGCGGATATGGTGTAATTGGTAGCCACGTCAGACTTAGGATCTGATGCCTTACGGCGTGGGGGTTCGAGTCCCTTTATCCGCACTTTTCAGTCCTCGAAAGAGGACTTTTTTGTGGGCGAATCACCGCAAATAAGCGAATTTCAATCTGTTTATCAACATCTTATATCCGAAGTGTGCAATCTTCGTCGGAGCAGGTCAGTCCCGAAAAAGGCACGTTTCGCGTGTGCCAAATCGTGTGCAAACGGGTTTCGACCGATAATTGGCACACGAATAACGAGGCAATGCGCTGATTGGCATCGGTTTGCTGCAAACATTCGGAGCTTTTCGATCGTAGCATTAACAGTTAAAAACAGATTGGAATGAACCGAAGAACATTTTACATCTCGTTCTTTCTAAGACGGGTACGCACGAGTAAGGGGATGGCTCCGATTTTAGCGCGCATTTCCGTAAACGGAATTTCGAGAGAGGTCTATACCCAATGCCGCACGGCGGTCGATAAGTGGGACAAGGCCAAAGGTCGCGCGACAGGACGCGACAAACTTGCTTACGAGGTAAACGCTTATATCGATGACTTTCGCGCAAAGGTGGTCGAGATCTACCGCACGATGCAAGCCGAGGGCTTCGAGGGCAATGCGATCGAGATCAAGGAGCGGCTGCAAAGTCCCGGCAAACAAGTTCGCATGTTGCTGGCCGAGCTGACGCTCTACTGCGAGAAGCGCCAAAAGGAGGTCGGCGTGCGCATCACGCAACTGACCTCCAACAAATATTACAGGCTCTGCCGTTACCTACACGAATATACGCGGCAGGAGTATCGCAAGGAGGATATTCGGTTGACAGAAGTAACCTATGGTTATCTCGACGGCTTTAACACTTTTTTACAGACGGCGCACCGTTGCCACCACAACGGAGCGGTCAATATTCTGGATTGCCTGCGCAACTTCATTCTTTATTGTCTGCGGAATGAGTGGATCGAGAAAAATCCGTTTAAGAGCTACAAGCTCAAGGAGGTTGCCCCGCCGCCGAAAGAGCATCTGACGAAGCGGGAGATCGAGACGCTCATCGCCAAGCCGATGCCGGGCCTGCGGCTCGAAAACGTGCGGGATATTTTCGTCTTCTGTTGCTTCACAGGGCTGGCTTTCGCCGATGTCAAAGAGCTGCGGCCCGAACACATCACCACCGACGAACAGGGCAACACGTGGCTTCGCAAGCCGCGCGAAAAGACTTCTGTGCTGAGCGTCGTTCCACTACTTCGGCTGCCGCTCGCCATCCTGCAAAAATACGCTTTCGATCCGAATTGCAAGCAGAGCGGACGACTGCTCCCCGTTCCGAGCAACCAGAAGATGAATGCCTATATGACCGAAATCGCCACGATCTGCGGACTGAACAAGAAATTGACGACGCACTGCGCCCGCCATACGTTCGCTTGTTTGGCCGTGGAGTACGGAATACCTATCGACGTGCTGGCGAAGATTCTTGGACACTCGAATACCAACATGACGCGGCACTACGCCAAATTCTCGGAGCAGTTGATCGGGCGCGAGATGCGGAAGATGAACGAGCAGATGTTTTCAGGCGATGTATTGTTGTTGAATCAATAAGCGGCGATTCCGATGAAAAGAGAAATCATTGCGATAGACGGGAATGATCGAGTAGCTATGCCGATCAACCGCGATGAAATTTGGATGACCGAGATGGAGTTAGCGGAGTTGTTCGGGGCGCTTGTTCCGACGATTCGGGCGGCAGTCAAAGCGCTCTGCAAAAGCGGCATCGTGCGGGAACCCGAGACGAAACGATGTATCCGCCTGCCGAACGGAAACTATGCCGACGCCTATGACCTCGAAACGATCCTCGCGCTGGCATTTCGGCTGAACAGTTCCTATGCAGCAATCATCCGGCAATGGCTGCTGCGCATAGCGACGACACGTTCCCGAGAGACCCTACCGATCATGATCCCCATAACGCATGGCAAACTTTGTTGAACGACGACGGGCAGGTAATTCCTGCCCGTCGTTATTGTTCTACATTTGTAAATCGGTGGGTACATACCAATGTTGCAACGTACCAACCAATTTGCGGATATATTTCAATCGGCATGGCAATGTCAATTGGTCGATAATCGTATAATCATCAAACGTTTTTTGTTAGCATCGGCTAACAGCAAGGTGTGTATCGAGTTACTCGATACCTTTTGAGTTACTCAAAAGCCTTGGCTCTAATGGGAAAAATCGCACCTCCGAAGTCGGACGATGTTATATTGAGTGAATGGTTGCCAAAATAAACTTCCTTTTCAGGACGCCATCATCCTGTTCCTGAACTCCTTCGGCGTACAGCCTTCCTGCCGTTTGAAGAATCGGACGAAATGCTGCGGATGCTGAAACCCCAGCGATTCGGCAATCTGCTTAATGATTCCTGCCGGGTCGAGCATACGTTCTTTGGCTACGGCAATCATCTTCAACTGTATGTACTCCTGTGCCGTCTTTCCCGTTTCCTGCTTTACCAAATCCCCGAAATAATTGGGCGAAAGGCAAATCTTGTCGGCGAAATACTTCACGGTAGGGATTCCTTCCTTTGCCGCCGTATCCGAATAGAGGTAATCGTCCAATAGCCGCTCGAAACGTGCCAACGCATCGTGATTCATATCCTCGCGCGTGATGAACTGCCTCTCATAGAAACGCATGCAATAGTTGAGCAGCACCTCGATGTTGGAAACAATCAGCGACTTGGAGAATTTGTCGATAGGATGCTGTAACTCACGGACAATCTTCTCCATGTAATCTTGCAGGATGATGCGCTCCTCCGTCGAAAGATGCAACGCCTCGTTGGATGCGTAGGAGAAAAACGAATACTGCTTCATTTTCTGCCCCAACGAAGTACGGTGCAGGAAATCGGGATGGAACAACAAACCGATGGCTTCCGGGGCGGGACCGTCTTCCAGCCGGTGGATGCCGACCGTCTGTCCCGGAGCGAAACTCACCACCGTTTCATCATCGAAATCATACACCGTCTTCCCGTAATTGATAATACACCCCGTCGTCTTCTTGAGAAACAACGCATAAAATCCCAGCGTCATACGATGAGTCGGTTGCGGCACCGAACCGTCGAAATGCACGATGCCCACCAACGGGTGGCGTGTCTCGAACCCGAAAAACCGGTTGTATTGCTCAATGGTGTCAGCCTTTATTATATCCGCAGTATGATCCATATTCTATAAATGCTTTTCTTTCAATAACGTATATTTCTTATTCACAGTACAAAGGAAATACATTTTCTCCGATAATAAAAGCATCATAGGGCAAAACACGTAATTCGGGTACTTTTATCCGTAAGCCGGGTACTTTGTTGATTATCATACCGAAACACGATGTAGAAAACCCGTAATCGGGGTACTTCTGTCCGTAAGACAGGTACCGTGTCGCGTTATGGAACGCCCTAATTTTGCATCGTACAAAAAACAATAATTCAAAATCAAGCAAATATGAAACGGATAGTAATTACAACCTTGACGGCTTTGGCATTCTTCGCTTCTGCCGTCGCACAAAACCAAAACGACCGTGTTCCAGCAAAAGGATTCGCCATGTTCTCTGCCGATGACACCTTCCACTCTCACGAGTTCACTCGTCACGCAGTCGGCGACAATGACATCCAGATTGAAATCTTGTATGCCGGCATTTGCCACAGCGACCTCCATGCCGCATGGGATGAGCAGCAGGAACAGGGATTATACGCTTCTTATCCCATGATTCCGGGACATGAAATCGCCGGTCGCGTGGCAAAGGTGGGTAAGAATGTGACAAAGTTCAAGGTCGGAGATTTGGCCGGTGTAGGCTGCATGGTCAATGCCTGCGGACATTGTTCATCCTGCGAAATGCACAAAGAGCAGTTCTGCGAAAAGGGTACGACATTTACCTACAATTCCAAAGATATTTACCACGACGGTGAGATGGCGATGGGTGGCTATTCGGACAATATCGTGGTAAACGAGAACTTTGCCATCAAGATACCAGCAAACGCCGACCTGAAACGGGTCGCCCCACTTTTGTGTGCAGGTGTGACGACTTGGTCTCCCATTCATTTCAGCAACGTCAAGAAAGGCGATAAGGTGGCGGTTGCCGGTTACGGAGGACTGGGACACATGGCTGTGCAGTATTTAGTGGACTTGGGAGCCGATGTGACCGTGTTCGACCGCACTGAGGAGAAACGCACCGATGCAGCCCGTATGGGTGCGACCCGTTACGTGAATGTAAACAATCCCGAAGAGATGGAAGGGCTGCGCAACACGTTCGATTTCATCATCAGCACTATTCCTGCCAACTACGAGCCGATACAGTATGTCGCCATGCTGAAGATGGGCGGTGAAATGGCTATCGTGGGGCTTCCCGACAAATCGACGCTCAATATAGCAAACATGGCTTTCCTCTCCCAGCGCAAGGTGTACGGTTCGCTTATCGGCGGTATCAAGGAAACACAGGAGATGCTCGACTATTCGGTGGCACACGATATCTATCCCGAAGTGGAAATCATCAAGGCGGACGCTTCCGAAATAGACAAGGCTTGGCGCAACGTAGCCGACGGAAAAGTGAAGTTCCGCTATGTAATCGACATGAGTACGATAAAATAAGGGGCGGAACGATGAACGATATTATAGAAAGAATGCGGAGCGGAAAGCGGATTTCGGAAACGGATTCCGACTTTCCCCGTTTGTGCGAGGAGATCGAGAACACGCGGCGGCTCGTCGGAGAACTGAACACAGGTTATCATACGTCCGATGAAGTGCGGGCACTGCTCGAACGCATCTGGGGACAGCCGCTGGATGCCTCCGTGCGTATGTTCCCGCCGTTCTATACGGCTTTCGGAAAAACGACCCGTGTGGGCAAAGAGGTGTTCATCAACTTCGGCTGCACGTTCCTCGACCAAAGCGACATCACGCTCGAAGATGGCGTATTCATCGGACCGGGAGCGAAGATTCTGACGGAACACCATCCCGAAAAACCGGCTTTGCGGCATCGGCTGCTGGTCAAGCCCGTAATCGTCCGCCGCAACGCGTGGATCGGTGCGGGTGCGATGATACTGCCGGGCGTTACGGTCGGCGAGAATGCCATCGTCGCCGCTGGAGCTGTCATGACGAAAGACGTGCCCGACAATACCATTGTCGCGGGTGTACCCGCAAAAATATTACGGAAAATCAAAGAATAAATCAATATGAAAATGCTTATATCATCCCTTCTCCTTATGCCGGGGCTGGCTCTTTCCGCAGGAGCTTGCAGCCCGACCGACGAGCCGGTAAAAACCGAAGAACCGGTACCCGGAACCGAATCCCGATCCTACACCTGACCCACAGCCTACGGGTAGCCGTGCCTTGGTGGTCTATTTCTCTTGCACAAACACGACCAAAGGCATTGCCGACCGGATTGTCGAGGCGACCGATGCGGCGACTTGGCGCATAGAGCCAGAAGTGGCTTACACGTCCGATGATTTGAACTACAACAATTCGTCCTCCCGTGCCAACCGCGAGCAGAACGACCCGTCGGCACGTCCTGCCATCAAGGGCAAATGCGAGAACCTCGCCGACTACGATGTGGTTTTCCTCGGCTATCCCATCTGGTGGGGCAAAGCCCCGAAAGTCATTTTCACTTTCCTTGAAAGCTATGACCTCGCGGGCAAGACCGTCGTTCCGTTCTGCACCTCGCACTCCAGCGGCATCGGGTCGAGCGATACCGACCTGCATCGTCTGGCAACCGAAGCCGAATGGAAACAAGGACGGCGGTTCAGCGGCAACGAATCAGAAGAAACAATTAAAAACTGGATTGAAAGTATGAACCTGAATTTCAATAATAATACGAATGCAGGGGTATTCGACCTATCGAAAGGGACGAACGGAAACGCCCCAACAGTGAAATTAAGCAGCGGTTACGATATGCCGATTCTCGGACTGGGAACTTACAGCCTGCACGGGGCCACTTGCGTCAATTCCGTAAAAGCCGCGCTTGCCGCCGGTTTCCGCAAATTCGATACGGCGTCCATTTACGGCAACGAGGAGGAAGTGGGGCAAGGTGTCCGTGAATCGGGTGTACCGCGTGAGGAAATTTTCGTGACGACCAAACTCTATCCCAACCAGTACTCCAATCCTGAGGCCGCTATCGAGGAGTGCCTGCGCAAACTCGACATCGGGTACATCGACCTTATGCTGCTTCATCATCCCGGTACGAATGACGTGAAGGCATACAAGGCCATGGAAAAATATGTGTCGGCAGGCAAAATCCGTTCAATAGGCGTATCGTACTTCTATGTCAAGGAGATAAACGAATTTCTGCCGAAAGTGAACATCAAACCGGTACTGGTGCAGAACGAGGTTCATCCCTATTATCAGGACTCGGAAGCAATGGAACATCTTCATGACCTCGGCATCGTCGTCGAGGCATGGTATCCGCTCGGAGGTCGCGGACATCAAAAGGAACTTTTGAGCGACCCTGTATTATCCGAAATTGCAGCCAAACACGACAAATCGGTAGTGCAGGTGATTCTTAGATGGCACTTGCAACGGGGCGTAGTTGCCATTCCCGGTTCAAGCAATCCCGACCATATCAGGGAGAACATCTCTGTTTTCGACTTTTCGCTGACCGATAGCGAAATGGCTCGAATCGCCGCACTCAACCGGAACGAGAAGCACGATTGGTATTAGTATAATAATCAAAAAATAGCATAAGACAATGAAAACGAATCTCAGTTACGACCAATATCTTCCCACCCGCATTCTTTTCGGGGCGGGACAGTTGAACAACCTTCACGCACAGCCCATGCCGGGCAAGCGGGCGCTGATAGTCATTTCCAACGGCAAATCCACCCGCTCTAACGGCTACCTCGCCCGTACCGAAGAACAACTGCACCGCGCAGGCGTGGAAACTGAAGTATTCGATGGTATCATGTCGAATCCGACGGTCGCCAACTCCGAGGCAGGAGCTGCGGCCGCACGTGCGTACAACGCCGATTTTCTCGTGGCATTAGGTGGCGGCAGCGTCATGGACTGCTCGAAAGCCATCGCCCTGCTGGCTACCAACGAGGGCAACTTGTGGGATTATGTGCCCATCGGCTCCGGCAAAGGAGAGCTAATAAAGAACCGTCCGCTACCTATCATCGCCATTACGACCACTGCTGGCACAGGCTCGGAAACGGATGGTTACGGTGTCATCACGAAAGAGGACACGAACGAAAAGATGTTCATCATGCACCCGTTGCTCTTTCCCGTCCTCGCCATCGTCGATCCGGAGCTGATGCTTTCCGTGCCTCCGCAGTTTACCGCCTTTCAGGGTTTCGACGCACTGTTCCACAACGTGGAGGGATTCATAGCCGCCAGCGCCAACCTTGCCAGCGATATGAATGCACGCGAAGCTATCCGCAACATCGCCGAATATCTGCCGCGTGCCGTGAAAGACGGTTCCGATCTGGAAGCCCGTACCCGTGTGGCATTCGCCAACACCTTGTCGGGAGTCGTGATGACGCTTACGCTGCTGACCAGCGAACACGGACTGGAACACACGCTTTCCGCCTATCATCCCAACCTGCCGCACGGTGCGGGACTGATAATGATTAGCAAAGCCTATTTCAGCTATTTCGTTCGCAATCATGGTTGCGACGACCGTTTTATCGAATTGGCACGACTGCTGGGTATGACCGAAGCCACAAAGCCGGAAGATTTCATCACGGCTCTCGTTCGCTTGCAGGAAGCCTGTGGCGTGGCGGACTTGAAGATGTCCGACTATGGCATTACGCCCAACGAGTTCGGGACCTACATGCGCAACACGCGCGAAGTAATGGGTATCATGTTCACGGGCGACCGTGTGCAAATGTCGGATGAAGACATCGTACAGATATTTGCAGAATCCTATAAATAACGAAAATGAGTGAGAAAAATAGTATGACCCGCCGTGAAGCACTCAAAAAGATGGGTATGGTAGCGGCAGGGATAAGACTGGGCATCGGTGGCACAAACGCCACCGATATGCTGGGACTGTCCGAAAAAGAAGAAAAACGAGAAAAAATGAAGGTATTGGCAATCAACGGCAATTCACGAAAAGACGGTAATACGGCGGATATGCTGAATCTCGTATTGGGCGAACTGGAAAAGGAAGGTTACGAGACGGAACACATACAGTTGGCAGGACATACGATAAATCCCTGCAAAGCCTGCTTCGCCTGTGTCGGAAAGAAAAACTGCGTGTTCGGCAATGATATGTTTCAGGAACTCTACCGAAAGATGACCGAGGCCGATACCATCATTCTCGGTTCTTCAACCTATTCGGCAGATGTTTCATCCACACTGAAAGCAGTAATCGAGCGTGCCAGCGTGGTAAGCGATACCAATCCGGGAATGTTCCGTCACAAAATAGGTGGTGCGGTCGCCGTTGCCCGAAGAGCCGGAGCCATGAACACCATCGACACCATCAACCATTTCTTCCTCAATAAAGAAATGTACGTCGCAGGTTCTACTTACTGGAACATAGCTTACGGACGTCTGCCCGGTGAAGCCATGAAAGATGAGGAAGGTGTAGCGAACATGAAAAATCTTGGGCAGAATATCGCGTGGCTGCTGATGCGGATTAAATAACCCTATACTTTTTTATGAGGAGGGAAAGCGAGAAAATCATCATGCCAGAAACCGCATAGAGCCCATAAATGAACAGTCATTTGCCTTTTAAGAAATAAGTCTCCTCCACCTGTTTTGTTCACGATACGGGAATTGAAACAACGAGATTTATAACTTAAAAGATGAATGATTATGAACGATCATATTACAGCGGATCATCTGGTCAATGCCGCCTCGAAAGCCGTTACGGAAGAACTTTTCCGCAATTTTAATAATACTTTACAATCGTTCTGCGACGAAGAACGAGATCGGGTTGTGCTTTTTCGCACGCTGCGCTACACCCGAATCCGATTGTCCATTTTGCGAAAATACCTGCCCGACGAAGAAGTCGGGCCAAATAAGACACGAAGCCGTTTCTTTGATATAGCTATCGGCTATATCAATACAGAGCTGAAACTATTGCGTCGCTATGATAGAATACGGGACCTACACACGAAAACTCCGCATCGTTGGACGGGAACGATCGTCGAGTTGGTCGAGTTGATTTACGGCTTGCAGGAGCTGCGTTGCATCGACGAGGGCGAAGCGCCGATTAACGAGCTGATCGCTTTTTTCAATTCTTCGTTCGGACTGGAAGTCAAGGAGAGTCATTGCTATAATGCCTATGCGGACATGAAACGCCGCAAGAACGACAGCCGCACCTATTTCTTCGACAAGATGCGCGAACGGCTGAACCTGCGGATGCAGCGCGATGAAGAGAAGGAGCGAGAACGCCGACGATAAATTACCGCGCGGGACAATAATCTGTCCCGCGTTTTTCGTGCAGCTCAACGCCGAACAGTGCCATTCCGACGCCACAAGCTGCCACCTCGGGTCGTTGCTGTAGAACCGTACGAAATCCGACCTATCTTGCACCCGAAACCTCAAACTAAACGAGTATGGAACGAGAAGCGAATAGGATTCGGGATACGTGAAATCAGTCGCAGACTACCGAAATCGAATTTATTAACTGAAAACCTACGACGATGAATTACATTTTAATCGAAGAGCGTGCATGGACGAATCTGCAATCCCACGCCCGCCGACTGACCGACACGATGCGACGGCTCGACCGTCATTTCAACCCTGCGGCCGAGAGCGGCTGAATAGACAATGACGAAGTCTGCCGCCGGCTCCATATCGCAAAACGGACGCTGCAATACCTCCGCAACAGCGGGAAACTGCCGTACTCGACGCTCGGCAACAAGTGCTATTACAAGCCCGAGGACATGCGGGCGTTGCTCGACAAGAACCTGACGACCAAATGCGGATAATTATGGATGAGAACATAATGATCGAGAATCGCAGCGCCCTCACGTGCGATACGGCAGAATACAAAGAGCTGGTCGAAGCCATACACCTCGCCACGCAGACGGCGGACAGACTGATCGCCGAGATCACTCCGCCCCTGTCGAGCGAACGCTATCTGACCACCGAGCAAGTAATGACTCATTTCCACATCTTCCGCCGTGCTTTGCAAAACTATCGGGACAAAGGAATTATCCCTTATACCTCCGTCGGCGGAACGCTCCTTTATCCCGAATCCAAGATAAACGAGGTGCTGGAAAGGAACTACTACAAGCCGAGAGTGTTCAGCAGATAATGCAAAGAGCGACCTATTATGGTCGCTCTTTGCATTATTTCTTCTCTGCATCATTAAGCGTTCAGGCCCTACGCTCCTTGAATAGCTCTATAGCAGTCTCGCAAGCTTTATTAGCTCTCTTCTTGATAATAAACTTTATAAAATTTACCCTTTTCGTCTTCTCCTTGTTCGATAAGGTCTCGATTTCCATGAACATAAATGTGGAAATTCTTATCCAATTTAATTACGCTCTTGAAAGCGCGTGCCTGCTTTTTTACGGCAGATTCGGATATTGTAAAGCTATCGGCGATTTCCAAATCCCTATCCTGCTCGTAATTCTCTTTGTATTTATTAAAGCTATCTATGACTTCGGACTGCGCAAAAACCTCGTTGGTAAACTCCTCCATATCGAAAGAGTCTTTCTCCTTGAAAAATTGGACCGAACGATTCAATAAGTCGGCCTGATCCGCCTTTTGTACGTCGAATTGTTGCGGCAACTCTTTAGTTACAAAATTCTTGCATAGAGACAGGACATTGTGCGTATTATAGTATTCATCTTTGCGAGGCCGCACATGGAGGAAATCGTCGATCCAATACTTTGCATCTTCACCTTTATTCGTATTATCTACGACTGCAATTATATACCCATCTTCTTTCTCTGTATTAAAAATAAGGCACCCTTTGTCAAGTTTATTGATATTAACACCTTGCTCGCTTTCTACATTGAACTTACAATTTTGATCGTCCTTACATACTTTGAGAAATGAATCTTTTGTTTCGGATTTAAATAATCCGATAGCTTGAGTATATTCCCCCAAAATCTCGCACGTATCGAATAAGGCCACATAGAGTTCTCCATTTTTGATATTCGGATGATTGCTTTTCTCAAATAGAAACTTTGCAATATTTATAGAATTTGAGTGGAAAGTATCAATATTATCATTCTCAAAAATATTTGAGGATATAACATTTAACTCGTTCATTGCGCGATCTATTTCATGAGAAAATGAATATAGTTCGTCATTTTTGAACGAATTGAAAAAATACTCCTTAAGTTTCTTTTCTATCTCTTTTATAGGTAAGAAAGGTTGAGAAGACAACTCTAATATTTCATCGTTAAATTTATTGCCTATCCGATGAATACTGATTCTCAGTATGTTAGTTAACTCTGTATTGTACATATTATTTTTCTATATCATCATACAACATTACATACATTTCCCGGAGTATTCTAGTAATTACGATAATGAACTGAATCCAAAAAATTTCTAAAAATGCGCTCATCAAAGAAATAACCCAATCATGTTTAACGCTATTAGTTATTGATTCAAGCGCATTATATACAATGGTTAAGAAAATAATTACACCAGCTTTTACTATCGAATAGGAAATAAGTGCAACTGCGGATGCGGTAAATGCGTGGTATCTTCTTATGTAATTTTCTGTTTCTTCATTACAATCATTCTCTAATTGTTGTTTCCTATTTTTATAATTAGCAGTTACAACAAATAGCAATGTGAACATTAGCCCCGCAAATAGACCAATTCCCGATATAACATCCGAGGTTATATTAGATGGAATATAATACCCGAAATGCCATAGTATAGATGCTATAATAATCGGAGTTATCCAATATATACATATAGCAAATATGCGAGACCCTCCACTTATTGCACGATGCCCGTCAATAATAATATCAAAAATGTTTATTGGATTAAACATTTATCTTGCGTATTGAATTTCTATTTTTATCTGGTCCAGAATTCCTTGTGTATATTTGGCAATCTTCCCAAAATCATAATAATTACTATTAGCCCTCTTTAATGCATCAGGTAAAAAGATAGTTGGCTTAATGACATAATCTTTGGCTATGCCTGTGCTTGCTTTATGGCCATTTTCATCCTCATAATGAGCAATTACTTCGTAATCATCAACTTCTTTTATGTCAAAGTCTGATAAATTCGATCCGATAGGTAAATGCTTATTAAAGTTATCCCAAAAATCCATAATTGATTTTTTAAATCCAGAAACCTCTATTTTTACTTTTAAATTTTCAAATTCTGTAAAAATAGGGTTAATAAGCTGTCTCTTGCTTTTATTGAGACGCTCTTTGACATAAGTAACTTTATATACATTACTGCGCTCACAATAAGCATCAACGAGCCCTTTGTTTATATATGGAGTTATAATTAAGCTATATCCAAACTTCTGGATAAATTTTGTTAGATGTAGTTTGATCAAAGTTGTAATGGTTTCATTAGAATAGCTTTGAACCATTAAAACACCCGTATTGTGATCATATGGTGTCCATAATTTAAAGAAAAATGGTAATGTTGCAATATCATCATTTTCTAATTTTCCAGTTTTTTTCTTTGCGTTGTTGCGTTTGTATATTGTTTGCTCCATATCTGTTGGCCCGCCATTTACTTCTCCATTTATAATATTTTGAGTGAATTTCGGTTCATATTTGTTATTAGCAGATGAAGATATGCCTTTATTCCCATCTGCATTCATTTTAAATTCATTATCGAAGTAAGCAATGAACTTTGCTACAAAAGCATTGTATGCGGTTTCTTTATTCTTGTCTATTAAATCAAATAATTCCTTATAATTATATAGTGCATTGTTTCTGCCGTTCTTCTTTTTCAATGAGATTCGAAAAATCTCTAATTTTAGATTGCTAGCCATATATTCAGATCATTAGTAGTTTATACAAAACTAATAAAATATTTTGAGTATATATAATTTTGAAACTATATTTGCAAGCGTATTGAAAAGCGTCCGAACAGCTTGTGCAAAGCGGTGTTTCCCGTGCAAAGCCAAAGTGTGTGCAGAGGATTGTTCTTTCGACTATAAGATTGATATTCAGACAACTGAAAAGTGCTGCGGAGTCCCTTTATCCGCACTTTAGAGCCTTTTCCGAGGCTCCTTCTTTGTTGCCCGTCCGGCAAAAAAGAGAAAAACCGACTGTATATCATCATTTTGCAAAGGCTTCGAACGATTCCCCGGGCCGGAAGCGGAAAGCAAGCCGGAGAAAACCGTTGGGTGGCAAAAAGTGGGCAGAGCCGATTTGGGCTTCCGAAAACGGGATTGCCACCTTTTCAGCCCGTAATGCATTGTTTTGCTTCGCTTTACACCACAATAAAGTTTCTTTGCAGACGTTTTGTCAATCCTTAAAAATGTCACGAGTTATGAGACAGGAAACTTTTACCATCCTTTTCCTGATGCGAAAAGGAAGACCGAAAAAGAACGGCTTGGCTTCGGTTTACGCCCGCATCACTACGGGCAGTCTGCGACAGGAGTTCTACTTCCATTGCGAAGGCAAACCCGAATTGTGGAATCAGAAAAAGGAGCGCATGATGGGCACGAGCCGACTTGCGCAAAAAGTCAATGAAATGCTCGACGAGTTCCGTGTACAGATTTTGGACATCCGCTCCAAACTGCTGGCCGAGGGCTATGCGGCCAATGCTGCGCAGATCAAGCAGCGCTACCTGAACCCGACCTGCAACACGATGATGCTCATAGCGGGCCTTACCGACTATGCGAAACGGCGGCAGGCCGAAGTGGGCGTACGCATCACGCAACGTACGGCCGACAAGCACGAACGGCTATGCGCTGCCTCAAACAGTATCTCGCCCAGCGCGACAAGACACGGACAACAGGTCTCACCTGGGCCGAATACGCACGGACGGCGCGCGCGGCACGCGGCGCTGAATCCGCATCTTTCGAAGCCCGTCGGCCACGTCGTCCTCGCCTTTTCGGCACGGGACGCCGCACGGCTCGACAACCGGCGGATGGTCGGAATCGCCGCGGAGTATCTCTCCGGCATGGGCATCCGAAACACGCAGTTCATCATCGCCCGCCACCGCGACCGGGAACATCCCCATCTGCATATCCTTTTCAACCGGGTGGACAACGACGGCCGAACCATCTCCGACCGTAACGACCGTTACCGTTCGGAGCGCCTCTGCAAGGAGCTGACCGTCTGGCACGGGCTCCACTTCGCACCGGGCAAAGAGAATGTCAAGGAGCACCGCCTGCGCGAACCGGACAAGACGAAATACGAGATTTTCCACACGCTGCGTGACGCCGTACCCCGCTGCCGCGACTGGCCGGAGCTGACAGCAGCGCTACGGCGCGAAGGGATCGCCACCGAGTTCCGGATGCGCGGCGGAACTTCCGCCCCACAAGGCGTCGTTTTCGCCAAGAACGGCTACCCGTTCAACGGCTCGAAAATCGACCGGCAGTTCAGTTTCTCCAAAATCGACCATGTGCTGAGCCTGAACCGCCGACAAACACTCTCCTCAAACGAACACGGTTTTGCAAGCAATCCGGCCGCATCGTTTAGTCACCTGCTCGAAGATCTTCTGCAACCGGTCTACGATGCGGACGAAGAACGGCGCCGTCAGGAACGACTGCGCAAAAAGAAAAGACGCCAACGACTTTAAATTTCATTACCTATGGAGACAACCACCGTCATCGAGCTCTTCGAAGAGCTGAAAAAGCAGATCGCCGCGCTCGGCCGCAGACTGGACGACCGCAACTCGCCGGCCCCGCCGGTGTCTTCGATACCGACTGAACCGGATAATCGGCTCGACCGGCTGCTGGAAATGGCACGGCACACACACATGAACGTCGAACGGGCCCGCATGGAACTGACGGATCGGATTTCGGCACTGGAAAAGAAACTCGGGCAGGAGCGCGAAAGATGCGCCGCCGAAACGACCTGCGCCGCTCTGCCTTCGCCGCAGCGGCATATCCACACCATCGACTTCAAATCCTCGAAATCGACGCTCTGCATGTTCGGGCTCTCGCTCGCCGTCGTTTGCTGCGGCGTACATATCCATCGGCTGCACGACCGCATCGGCAACATGTGCGACGCCGAACTGAAATACCGATACATCAGGATGAAAGGAGAAGCCTCCTCCGAGCGGATCGCAGAATTGGAGGATATTTTCGAATGGAACAGGGACGACGACAAAATCCGCCAGATGAAAAAGAATGTCGAACAATACGAACGAACTATTCAGCAGAGAATAGCTCTCGACGAACAAATAAGATTAAAGGGACAGGAGACCGAACAATTGGATGAAAAAGCAAAAAAATTAAGAGGAAAGTAAATCTTTCCTCTTTTTTCGTGTGGCCCCATGGTTTCTTCGTATATTTGTAAACAAGTAGTAGCATAAACAAACTCCATTATGATGACTTTCGCCGACATTCTACGAAAATTCCGTAAAGAATCATTATCTCAAAGAGACAAAGGATTTCGTTTTGAGCGACTTATGCAGGGCTATTTGAAAACCACTTCATTATATGCCAACCGTCTCGAGGAAGTATGGCTTTGGATGGAATTCCCCTTCCACGACCAGTTCGGCGGCAAGGACACCGGCATCGACCTTGTGGCCCGCACCGTCGAGGGCGAATATTGGGCCATTCAATGCAAATGTTATGCGGCGGATACCTTCATCAACAAACCCGACGTAGATACATTCCTCGCCACCTCGGGCAAGCGCTTCGAAACCGAATTCGGCATGACGGGATTCGCACAGCGGCTGTGGATCTCAACGACGAACAAATGGAACTCCACGGCCGAGCAGACGATCCGCAATCAGAATCCTCCGGTAACGCGACTGAACCTTATCGACCTCGAAAACGACGACGTCGATTGGAGCAGCCTCGAACAAGGCCTCTTCGGCGTGGCCTCCCGGTCCAAACCCTTTGCCATACGGGAGCACCAACAGGAGGCCATCGACCAGGCCCACGCCTATTTCAAGATCGACGAAGCCACCGGCCAACCCACCCATACGCGCGGCAAGCTCATCATGGCCTGCGGCACGGGCAAAACCTTCACCTCGCTGCGAATTGCCGAGAACGAAACCGGAGGCCGCGGTCTGGTGCTGTTCCTCGTGCCCTCGATTGCGCTTTTGGGACAAACCCTGCGGTCGTGGCTGCAACAGGCCCAGGAGCCGATGACGGCTGTCTGCATCTGCTCCGACCCGCAGGTCTCGAAACAGACCGAAAAGAAGGACAACGACACGACGAGTGTCGTCGACCTGGCACTTCCGGCCTCGACCGACGTCCCCTCCATCGTCAAGCAACTGCAACACGCCCGTCGGCACAATGCCGAAGGACTGACTGTCGTCTTCTCGACCTACCAGTCCATCGACGTCATTTCGCGGGCCCAGCAACAACTGCTCGCAGAGACCGGCGACGCCTTCGGCACGTTCGATCTCATCATCTGCGACGAGGCGCACCGCACCACGGGCGTTACGCTCAAGGACGAGACCGAGAGCGCCTTTGTCCGGGTTCACAACAACGACTTCCTGCGGGCCGTGCGCCGTATCTACATGACCGCCACGCCGCGCCTCTATACCGACGAGACGAAGAAACGCGCCGAAGAGAACTCCGCCGTCCTCTGCTCGATGGACGACCGCTCGATGTACGGCGACGAGATCTACCGCATCGGCTTCGGCAAGGCCGTCAAGCAGGAACTGCTCTCCGACTACAAGGTCCTCATCCTCGCCGTGGGCGAAAAGGACATTACCCCCACGCTGCAAAACGCACTGACCCGCGAGGACGGAACCATCGACGCGGATGATCCCTCGAAACTCATCGGCTGCATCAATGCCCTCTCGAAAAAGGTGCTCGGCGCCGATGAAGAGTTCGTCAAGGGCTCCGACCCGCTGCCGATGCGCCGTGCCGTGGCCTTCTGTTCGAGCATCAAGGCCTCGAAAGCAATCGCCAATGCCTTTACCGACTACAAGGACCTCTACATGGAGGACATCCGCGAGGAGGACCGCGCCACGATGGTCGATGTCGTCGCCCACCACGTTGACGGTTCGATGTCGGCTACCAAACGCGACGAGGAACTGATGTGGCTCAAGGAGCAGCCCGAAAACGAACGCGAATGCCGAATGCTGACCAACGCCCGCTGCCTTTCGGAGGGTGTCGATGTCCCGTCGCTCGACGCCGTGGTCTTCATTTCACCGAAGAACTCGCAGGTCGATGTCGTGCAGTCGGTCGGTCGCGTCATGCGCCGCAGCGAGGGCAAGAAATACGGATACATCATCATTCCGGTCGTGGTTCCGGCCGATGCCGAGGGCGACAAGGTCCTCGAAAACCACCCCAATTTCAAGGTGGTCTGGACTGTGCTGAACGCCTTGCGGGCTCACGACGACCGCTTCAATGCCGAAGTCAATAAGATCGAACTGTCGAAAAAGAAGCCCAAAAACATCCTCTTCGGCGGAGTCGGCGCCTCGCGCAAGGACGAAGACCAGCACAGCGACGGCGACAGCAAGCCTCGCGCCGAGAGTGCCGCCGAGCAGCTCGCCACCCAGCTCTCGATGAGTTTCAACGACCTGCAGAACGTCTTCTACGCCAAACTGGTGACCAAGGTCGGCACCAAACGCTACTGGGAACTCTGGGCCAAGGACATCGCCCAGATTGCCGAACAGCACATCGCGCGCATCAAGGCTCTCATCGCCGACAACGGCAAACACCGCCGGGCCTTCGACCAGCTCATGCGGGGTCTGCACCGCAACATCAATCCCGGACTTTCGGAACAGGATGCCATCGAAATGCTCTCGCAGCACATCATCTCGCGCCCCGTGTTCGAGGCCCTCTTCGAAAACTACCAGTTTGCCGCCAGCAACCCCATCTCGCGGTCGATGCAGAAGATGCTCGACCTGCTCGACGACGAGACCAAAACCGAGGAGGAGCACCAGAAACTCCAAAAATTCTACGACTATGTCCGCGACACGGTCGGCGACATCCACGAAGCCGATGCCCGGCAGCGCATCATCGTCGAGCTGTACGACAAGTTCTTCAAGGTGGCCTCGCCCCGCACGGTCGAGAAACTGGGCATCGTCTATACACCGGTCGAGGTGGTTGACTTCATCATCCGCTCGGTCGGTTACATCCTCCAGCGGGAGTTCGGACGGTCGCTCTCCGACGAGAACGTCCACATCCTCGACCCCTTCACCGGAACGGGCACCTTCGTCACACGCCTGCTCCAGAGCGGGCTCATTTCGCGCGAGGCCCTGGAGCGCAAATACGGCCGGGAGATCCATGCCAACGAGATCGTACTGATGGCCTACTACATCGCCTCGGTCAACATCGAAAATGTCTTCCACGACCTGATGGGCCCTGATACGGAGTACCGGCCCTTCGGCGGCATCTGCCTGACCGACACCTTCCAGCTGGGCGAGGAGGCTGCGGACGAGAACCTCTATTCCGAGTAGTTCCCGACCAACTCGCGGCGCGTCATCGAGCAGAAGAAACGGCGCATCACCGTCATCGTCGGCAACCCGCCCTATTCCATCGGGCAGAAGTCGGCCAACGACAATGCACAGAACGAATCCTATCCGACGCTCGAAAGCCGTATCGAAAACACCTACGTTGCCCAATCTGAGGCCGCCCTCAATAAATCGGCTTACGACAGTTATATCAAGGCTTTCCGCTGGGCTTCGGACCGACTTAACGAAAAGGAAGGCGGTGTCATCGGCTTCGTCACCAACAGTACATGGCTCGATGCCAACGGACTCGACGGCATGCGCAAATGCCTCGAACGCGAATTTTCGGCCATCTATGTCTTCAATCTGCGCGGCAATCAGCGCACCAGCGGAGAATTGTCGCGCAAGGAGGGTGGCAAAATCTTCGGTTCAGGTTCCCGCACCCCGATTGCCATTACGATTCTGGTCAAGAAACCGAAGACATCCGACGAGGCGGCCCGCATCTGCTACCACGACATCGGCGACTACCTCTCGCGCGAGGAGAAACTGAACATCCTCCACAATATGGGCGACGTCAGCAACCCGCTGATGCAATGGGTCTCCATTACCCCCAATGAACACGGCGACTGGCTCAACAAGCGCAGCGAGCAATTCAAACTCTACACCCCGCTGGAGCCCGAAAAGAAGTTCGGGAAAGGGAATAAATCTTTTTTTGAAGGCTTCTCACTTGGATTAGGGACCAATCGAGATGCTTGGGTATATAACTCGTCATTGGTTGAACTTCAAGCAAATATCACAAAAACGATTGATTTTTATAACCAGCAAGTTGAATCCTACAAAACAGCCAAACAAGAAATGTCTCTCGACAACTTTTTAGCCGACAAACGGGATTCAACGAAAATTGTCTGGACAGACACCTTGATTCGGGATTTGCGGAAGGGCATAAAATACGCCATCGACACCTCTCGCTACACCGTAGGGATGTATCGGCCTTATTTCAAGCAGGCATTGTATCAGGATAGGATTTTAAATCATCGTGTTTATCAAATGCCCCGACTTTTCCCGACCCCGAACCATCGGAATCTGGTGATTTGCGTCTCGGGACATGGAGGCAACAAAGAGAATTGTATATTCATCTCTAACAGCATTGTGGATTTGAATTGTCTTGATGCTGGAACCCAATGTTTCCCGCTTTATTGGTATGATGACAGCACGGCGGATATCGCCGACCTCTTCTCGGCTCAGCAGAGCGATGCAGACCGTTACGTCCGCCGCGACGGCGTGACCGACTGGATCCTCTCCACGGCCCGCAAGCAGTACGGAAGCCGCGTAACCAAGGAGGACATCTTCTATTATGTCTATGGCATCCTCCACGCCCCGGACTACCGCACGACCTTCGCCGCCGACCTCAAGAAGTCGCTGCCCCGACTGCCGCTGGTCGAGTCGCCCGACGACTTCTGGGCCTTCAGCCGTGCCGGCCGTAGCCTGGCCGAACTCCACCTCGGATACGAGTATGTGGAGCCCTACGCCGGATGCCACACGGTAAACTCGACCACTTCGGAAGATGACGCCATCAACTACCGTGTAGAGAAAATGCGCTTCGGCAAGCTCGACAGCAAGACGGCCGACAAGAGCATAATACATTACAATGCGGGCATCACGATCGAAAGCATTCCGCTGGAGGCCTACGACTATGTGGTGAACGGCAAGTCGGCGATCGAGTGGGTGATGGAGCGCTATGCGGTGAAGACCGACTCGACGAGTCTCATCACCAACGCCCCCAACGACTGGTGCCGTGAACACGACGACCCGAAATACATCTACAACCTGCTGCTGCGCATCATCACCGTCTCGCTCGAAACGATGAAGATCGTCCACTCGCTCCCGAAACTCAAACTGGAAGAATAAAAATTTAAAATCAAAATAACATGGTTAAGAAAATCGTATTTTTCAATCACAAAGGCGGTGTAAGCAAAACAACCTCGACTTTCAATATTGGATGGAAACTTGCCGAAATGGGACACCGAGTTTTACTCGTCGATGCAGACCCTCAATGCAATCTCACATCTGTATTCTTAGGAGAAAAATTTGATGCATACTATGATGATGCGGAAACATGCTCCAACAACATCATGGATGGAGTGCGCCCCGCTTTTGCAGGAACTCCGGATCCTATTAGGATGATAAATTGCCCCAATCATAGCTTTAATAGAGATTTATATCTGCTCCCAGGGCATATGAACTTATCAGAATATGATCCTCAATTAACATTTGCAATTAATGCTCCGGTAACCTTGACAGCCATGCAGAATCTGCCGGGGTCTTTCAATCAGTTAATTGTAAACATAACGGAAAAATACGATATCGAATACGCCCTTATTGATTTGAACCCGGGATTAAGCACATTAAATCAAATTTTATTTGTTTCCAGTGATGCTTTTATCATCCCTGCTAATCCTGATATATTTTGCGTAATGGCCATCAAGAGTTTGTCCCGCATCTTACCACAATGGATAAACTGGAAGAATGTCAATATCCATAATTTTGCCCACGCTACCTATCCAATGCCCAACGGAACACCTCGATTCATCGGCGAAATAATTCAACGGTTTAATATTAGAAGAGGAGTTGCAGCTGCCATTTATAGGCCATTAATTGACACCATTAAATCAACAGTCAAAGATTTTCTCATCCCAGCTTTGTCCCAAGTTTCTATGACATTTCCCTTAGAAAGATATAGTGACGCTCGCATCTCTGAAGACTTCTGTTTAGCAGAAATTAAAGATTTTGCAACTCTAGGGCAACAATATCAAAAAATAGGAATACCTGTTTTCGCAATTCCAGACGATAAGTTAGAAGCGACAGGAATTGTTAAAGATCAATTAATTCAAAGTCGAGGTGCTTTTAATGAGCAATTCACCACAATAGCAAATAACATTACGGCTCTTCTAAATTAGTATGATAAATACGATTACAACATTTAATGCATGTATCCGTGACATACAGAAGATGCGAGGATTTTATGTCTTTTTAAGCGACCATTATAAAATAACGCCAGAGGACTTATCCGATCTATTACGCTCTGAATTAGTCAATCTGGTGAGTGCTATGGATCGTTTTATTCATGAATTTGTTCGTATTGGCATTATAAATTCATACACGAATAAAACACTCAAACGAATAAATGCAAATCAATTCCAATAAAGTTCTCGACTTTGAATAAAGTAATTGAATGCCAGTCAAGAAAAACGCCTCCTACATGCAATGAAGAAACTGCAGAATATTGGATAAATAATGAAATCAAGACTATATTAAAATTCATGTCTTTTCAAAAAATAGACAGCATCAAAGATGCATTAAGTTATATCTGGGATCTGGATCATAAGATTCCTGTGATAATGAGCAAAATGCATTATCCGTTCCCGGAATCAACTTCCAATGCAAATCAAAAATTTCTCGAAAAGAAAATAGATCTTATAGTCTCACGGAGAAATCAAATTGTCCATGAAGCGGACTATGATATATCTATCAGTTCCAAACAAACAATAAATATCAATTGGTTAGATGACACCATCTTATTTGTAAAAGAGTTTGTTTATTCAATATATGAGAATATTTCCGGTGATAGCTCATATGAAAAATTGTAATAATTAGTAAGTTATTATCCTCTACTATGGCCATCATCGACGATTTCACCCGCGAGGTAGAGTGTATCTACAAGGATGAACGATACGCAGTCCGCGATAATGGTGCTGTCTTCCGCTATCCGCGTGATGGAAAGCGTCCGCGCAAATACGACAACTTCTGGACATTCGGGAAACCCAATATCGTACATGGCTATATGGAAATCGCATCTGTCCGAATCCATGTCATTGTCGCAACTGCATTCCTCGGCCCCAAGCCCACCAAAGAACACGTTGTTGATCATATCGACACGAATCGTCGGAATAACCGGGTGGAGAATCTCCGTTGGATTACGCGGCTGGAAAATATACTCGACAACCCCATTACACGGAAAAGAATCATATTGCGCTGCGACAGCATCGAAACATTTCTGGCGAATCCTTCTATACTGCAGGAAAATGAATTGCCACCCGATCTCAAATGGATGAGAACCGTAACCAATGCAGAGGCGCAAGTAAGTAAAAACCGATTGCTGGAGTGGGCCGAAAGCGATAAAGAGCCCTCTGGAGGCTCCTTGGGTGCATGGGTTTTCAATCCATCCGAGAAATCCACCGCATATTCCCAGCAACCCCAAGTTTCAACACCCAATCCTCAAGCAGATTTACTTACAGGAGAAGGTCAATTAGGCGTTTGGGGATACAGGCAACCAGGATTCCAAGAACATGACCAATCCAACACGCTTCAAGACGAAGAAGACAGAACCCCTAATCTCGTATTGTCTCTGACTCCCGGAGCTGCTCTGGTCAGAGTGTTTTTTGACGACAAGCCTTGCGAATATCCATGTACTCCACAACATTTCGACGAAAATCCCTTGGCAGCGTATGCTGCCAATCTGACTGACGATGCCATTTTTTGGCGCAATCAAAATGGGGATCGTGCATACTCAGTAGCAAAATACGGCTATTCAAGCGATGGAGATTCTTTGATTGTAATGTCTCAAGCCGCCTATGTATGGAAAAAACAAACAGTCGGTGATTCTAAACCCGTTTCAGTAACGCAACTCAGGCCTGACGAGTATAACAAAAACGATTTGCCATGTTCGCTTACCGAAATAACATACGAACAAAAGCTGTTTGTTCATAAGAGAATCGAGACTGGATTCCACTCCAAAGAATATTTGGAAGAGATATTTAATCAATGTATAAAAGAAACTTAATCATTTTAGAAATTGATAAGTACAAGAGTCTGAAGAACTCGTAACCCCTATAATTAATCGTAGTAAAGTACCTCAAATCTCCTTTAAAGAATAGTCATAACCCATATCCGTGAAGCAGCACAAATTGCTATGCGTACCTGATAGACATAGTTTTTGCGGTTCAATATTGGTCATTGGGAAGTGAGAATAAGGGCAAGATTAGTTGTTCTTATTTATCAGATTCACCACCACCTTCGTCATCACATCCTTCTCCTCCGTGCGGCTCTCGGCGATCATCAGCGTCAGGGCGACCAATGTGTTGTTGTCCAAAAGGCGCGAGCCGTCGGAACGGTAGAGGATGCGGTTGTTCTCCAGAAACCACAGGAACAGAAACGCCGCGATGCGTTTGTTACCGTCGCTGAACAAGTGGTTCTAGACTGTCAGGTAGAGCAGATTGGCCGCTTTATCCTCGACGCTTGGACAGCCGAAGGTCTGGTAAATCGCACCCATCGTGCTTTTGAACGACTCGTCCTTCTCGAGGGCGAACAGTTGGCTGCCGCCGAACTTGTCGCGCAACACCTGCAACGCCTCCATCGCATTCTCATAGGTCGCATGAAACGGTTCCTCCGCCGTGGTTGCCGTAACCTCCAACTGCTGATAGTCATAACGATCGAGCGTGTCGAGGCCATAAGTGTAGTCCGTAATCACGCGCAACAGCCCGACCGCCTCGGATTTCGTAACATCCTTTGCAGCCAAAACATTGGAGAGCAAGCGGACGGTCTTTTTCAACTCCTCCAACCGCTCGGCTTTGGCCTGGCTGTTAACCGCATAGCCTTTTAGAAGGTATTCCTTCAACACCTTGTTCGCCCAGATACGGAATTGTGTTCCGCGCTGTGACTTGACACGATATCCGACAGAGATAATCACGTCCAGATTATAAACTGTAATCTTACGCCTAACAGAACGATTGCCCTCTTGCCGAACTATCAAGTATTCCTTGACAGTTGCCTCTCGCTCGAGCTCGCCCTCTTTAAAGATATTATTTATATGAAGGCTCACATTCTGTTTAGTCGAATTGAAGAACTCTAACATCTGCGCCTGCATCAGCCACACGCTGTCGTTCTCCATGCGGACGTCCAGACGGGTCTCGCCGTCGGCTGTCTGATAAATGATAATCTCTCCCCTGTCCATGAAAGCAAAGATACGAATAAACCTAAAAAGTCGATAACCTTTCGCTCTCAACCGATTCGCCCGTCCTTTTCAAATAAAAACATCAGCGGCCGTGATATCCCTTATCCGGCTCTCCGGAGTACCACCATCCCTTACCCCGATCCGTATAAACGATTTTTTCTTGCCCCGTGACAGCATCTTTTTCCACACTGTATTCGTATCGAATATCATGTTCGAAAAGAGTCAGTCGATCAAACGATTCCGGTATCTCCGATAAAATCAGATTATCGGTACAGATCAATTCAGTCAAATACGGGCAAGCTGAAATATCGATATTTTTCAGCAAGTTGCCCGAACAATCCAATTGTCCGAGCATTTCACAACCGGAAAGGGTTATCGAGCGCAATGCGTTTCGCGCACACCCCGCGATGCGCAACGATTTGCAACCCGTCAAGTCGAGGCGTTGCAGATTGTTGTAAGAGCATTCGAGTTGCGAAAGCCGATCGGTTCCGGACAGATCCAATTCGGTCAGCCGATTTCCATAACAATATAACTCACTGAGTAGCGGCGCAAAATCAGACAGGTCCAAAGTTTCGAGCCGATTGTCGTAACAATAGAGTCGGCCGAGTTTTTCGCAGCCGGAGAGATCGAGCCGGGTCAGTTCATTCGCCCCGCAGTTCACAAGCGTCAGCGAGGAGCATTTTGACAAATCCAGTACGGACAGTCGGTTGCCATAACAGAAAAGCATCCGAAGGCCTTCCCGTCCTGCCATGTCCAACTTTTCCAACCGGTTTTCGGCGCAGTTCAAGTCCGTCAAGGCCATACATGACGAAATGTCCAATGTTCCCAACCCGTTATAAGGAACATTCAGTTCCGTCAGGTAAGGACAGGACGACAGACCGAGTTCCGTAAGACCATTGTAACCGCAGAGCAGCCGCCGGAGAGAATAACAGCCGGAAACGTCCAGACCGGAAATTCCGCAGTTCGTACAGTCCAGTTCCTCCAACAGCGGACAACCGGAAACATCAATCTCCGTCAGCGAATTTTTCGCGCAACGAAGCGACACCAAAGCCGTACACCCCGACAAGTCGATTTTTCCGTGCAGGTTGTTTTCGCCGAGAATCAGCGAGAGTTTCCCGTCTTCGTATTTGACAGAAGATCCCCATTCGGACAAAGGTTTGTCCGTGCACCAGTTTTCCTGGAAGCGCCAATTGTCACCGCCGGTATCCTGATAAAGTTTTTCGAGGAAACGGCGCACCTCTTCTTCACCGCACGGCTCCATATCCGAAGCTTGCTGCGCAAAAGACAATCTCTGCTCCGCCCGCCCCGAGCGGATGATTATTTCAGCGCTTCGTTTTTCTGTGGTAATATTCGGCAATACGGTTACCTTTACCGTCCCATTACCGTCGCCACCCTCCGCCGGTCCGATCCGGTACCATTCCGCATGGACCGGATCGGCCGGCACAACACTCCATGCTTTTGTCGCGGAGAATCGCAGCTCCCACAAACCGCCCATTGCCGGAAATTCCTTAACGGACGGCGTACCGGGCGCAAGGGTTATGGCATCCGGTTCCGATGGCGACGGAGCATGTTCTCCTTCCGGACTGCATGCCGTCACCATGAAGACGAAAAGGAGGAGTATCGGGCACTTATTCATGGCAATTCAATGCTATTCGACCGCTATTCCTGCTCCTGTTGCGGGACGTAATGCTCCGCAACGAAAGCAAACAGCGCCGCAACCCCGCCTCCTTTACCGAGCCAACGTCGCTGACGAATTTGCTCCAACATGGCAGGATCATCCTCAAAATAGCGTTCTACCAGCGCAATCATTTTCTTGTTCGAATTCTGAAAGAAAAGATACTGGCCTAAAAATACGGGACTCTTTTCGTCCGATTTCCAAAAATAGGCACTCGGTTCGGTTACATTCAATTTGGGGTTTACAATCCCGACCAGCCCTTTATTAGACATTTTGTAAGTCTGATAACGGGTAAAGAAGGCGACATGCCTGCCCGAAGATTCCGGTACCAGCCATCGGGCTGCCGGGATCTTCTTTTTCCCTTTTTCCTTGATGAACGGGACGCAATAAAGTTCGTTTTTGGCTTCGGGATTCTTTTCCGGCCAAAGTTCAAGATAAGCGATTTCCACGGCCGCCAACGTCCTGGCTTGATTCTTCCCGTCGGAAAGCACCCGGACAGACACTTCGGCATCGATCCATCCGGGAATCGTAATGCTGGTACATTCCAGCGTACGGCCGTCCAGAAAATGAACGGTTCCGGGACATTTCTTATCTGCGGCATTCGCGGAAACGGCTGCCAATAAAAGCACCCAAACCGCCAGTAGTTTTTTCATGTTTTCAGCATATTTGAATATCGATCATCATTCATTGGGCCGGCTTGCCAGATACGCATCGTACATATCGAGTATCCATGCGTCGTTCTCTTCGGCCTCTTTTTTACGTATTTTGCCTTCGGCTCCTTTAAACCATTTCTTATAAAATGCCTTCAGCCCGGGATGCAGTTTGTCCATCAACATCGTACCGACATACATATACGGATAGACGATTCGGCCGGGATCATTGTGGAAACGTATGCCGTATATGGTTGTCAGCACCCTGCGGTCTCTGTTACCTACTCGTTCCGTCGTCCACGTCTTCCACCAATAGGTCGTTGCATTCGCTCCGGCCTTGTTCACACAAACCAGTCTGTGATAAGTACGGTAACGATTCGTAAGTCCGGGAGACGCGATGTCGAGGGCCTCCCAGCGAATGCCGTCCGGATTTTCCTCCGTCGTCTCTGTATATTCGACACTCTCTACGTCATCGGCCGTATATTTGACGGGCTCTTTATCATCGGGCGTCTTGGTGATTTTGAACGAATAGTTCTCCTGTTTCAGCAGGGCACCCTCCGCATGCCATCCCCGATGGAGATAGCCTTCTACTTTTTCCCCGGACTTGAGGGTTACGACTACGTGCCGGAATTCCTGATCTTCCGGATCTTTGGCATCCGCATAGGAAATGCTGCCGAACACAGCCAACACAATTGCTGCATAAAGTAAAAACCGCTTCATAATGTTGAAATTTATAGGTTGGATCAATATTTCGTCGGATCGTAATCGCGCAGCAACTGTATGGTTTTGCTGCGAATGGCGCTCGACAATCGGATACGTTCGGCAAGTTCGGGATCATCGCCGACATAACGGGCGATGCGTTCCCGGAAGACGTCTTTTGCATTCCGATTCGCGGCACCAACGGTCAGGAACTCCTTTTCGCCTGTTTTTTTCAGGTAGTAGGCCGTGCGCGACTGGCTGAAAGTTCCCTGCCTCTGCCAGACCTGAATACCTCCGTTCGAATCGATGCCGTACCCTTTTTCCGAATAGATGCATACGCAAATGTGCGGTGTTTCGAGATAGACCCACATCCACCCCGGATTCTCCGCCGGAATGAACTTGCGGATATGTTCCGGAGACTGTGCATGCCAGCAGACTACGGAGTCGATTTCTCCGGACTGGAAAACTTCTTTGGCTTTCGTCTTCCGGAAAGCATCGCGGAGGACGGTCAATTTCCCGAATCTTTTCGGTAATTGCAGCCGGTCGTCCCCGACACATTCGATGACGGAGCCGTTTTTCAGATAAATGCGGCCCTCGACAAGCGATGCACCACACACTGGTATCGTTGTAGCGAGTAAGGCAAAAAATAATAGTGGATGTTTCATATGATACCGACATCGTTTTTGTATTAGCGTACAGAAGTTACATGTATTTCAGGCATTCACGAATCACCTGCTCGTCCACGCCCCGCTCCTTGAGTCTGCGAATCGCCTCGCTTACCCTTTGCGGCCGTTCCAACCGTTCGTAAAGCATATCCAGAATTTCATGCAATACTTTTTTCAGTCGGACCGGACCGTCCGGCGTATCGTAATCCATATCTCCGAATGTCGAAGTATGCCGATGGAGAACGAGGTAATAAGTACCGGCGATCAGCAACGATGCGATTTGCCGGAACGGCGTTTTCTCCCCCCCCCTTGCGAATTGCCGCTCATAGGCTTCGTAAGCTTCCCGATAGTACGTTTCCCGATTTGCGGCGGCACGGCGTGTCGTATCGTTCACATCGGTAATCTCCCAGACCAGCAGTCTCTGCATCTCCGGACTGTTGTAAAGAAAATCGGTCATTCGTGCGAACATCCTTTCCAAAGCGGAACGCTCTCCGCGTTTCAAGGCTTCGTTGCCGAACAAATCGTGCATCCAATAATCAATCGTGCGGATGTAACAGTCGAAAACCTGTTCCAAAGATCCGAACTGCCGCAGCACGACATTGGGATCCGTTTTGGCTTCGCGGACTATATCCATCAATGTGATATGGGTAAAATCCTTTTCTTGGAGAATCCGGCCGACAGCCGACAGAATATCGGCTTGCAGCTGTTTATTGGTTCGACGGCGGCGGAGCGTCCCCTTCGTTGACTGGTTTTCCTTCATTCCGGTCATGTTTCCCTGTTCCGACTTTACAAAAATAAACTTTCGCCTTCATTTTAACAAATTTAATTTGATAAAACCAAGAGAGCATCTTTTTTATTTCAGTAATTCTTTCTTCCCGCCGATTGCAAAACGAACAGCTCCGAATAAATCGACCTCAACAGGACAAATTATTTTCCAATGGAAATTTGTTTTATCGGAAAATAAATATACCTTTGTCGCGGTCGGAATCATACAGATCCGATTTTTAACGGAATTCGATGAATTAAAAAATAAGACCACATGAAACACATCATTATCGGAGGAGTCGCCGGAGGCGCGACAGCGGCGGCAAGAATTCGCCGGACAGACGAGAAAGCCGAAATCGTCCTACTCGAAAAGGGTAAATACATTTCGTACGCCAACTGCGGGCTGCCATATTACATCGGCGGAACAATCGCCGAACGGGAGAAACTGTTCATGCAGACACCTGCTTCGTTTGCCAAACGTTTCAATATCGACGTGCGGGTCGAGAACGAAGTAATCGGGATCGACACGACGAAAAAGCGAGTCGAGGTACGCCGTGCAGACGGATCCACCTATACGGAAAACTACGACAAAATGCTGCTTTCGCCCGGCGCTTCCCCCGTGCGTCCGCCTTTGAAAGGCATAGAAACCGAAGGCATATTCACGCTCCGCAACATCGAAGATACCGATCGGATCAAAGAGCATCTATCTTCGCACCGAATCGGGAGTACAGTCATCGTCGGAGCCGGATTCATCGGATTGGAGATGGCCGAGAACCTGCACCGCACGGGAGCCGAAGTATCTGTCGTGGAAATGGGCAATCAGGTGATGGCTCCAGTCGATTTTTCAATCGCGGCCCATGTACACCAGCACCTGTCGCAAAAAGGTATCAAACTCTATCTCGAACGCAGCGTCGAACGATTCGAGCGCCAAGGCGAAAAGATCGGGGTTTTCTTCTCTACCGGAGAAAGCATTGCCACCGACATGGTTCTTCTGTCTATCGGGGTTCGTCCGGAAACGACATTGGCCAAGGCCGCCGGACTGAAGATCGGCGAAACGGGCGGCATTTGGGTAGATGATTACCTGCAAACTTCGGCAACGGATGTTTACGCAGCGGGCGATGCCATCGAATTTCCGCATCCGCTGACAGGCAAACCGTGGCTGAACTATTTGGCCAACCCTGCCAACCGCCAGGGACGCATCGCCGCCGACAATATGGTCTTCGGCAATACGACAAAATACGAAGGAGCCATAGGCACTTCCATTGCCAAGGTATTCGACATGACAGTAGCTTCGACAGGACTCGCAGCGAAACGGCTCAAACAGTCCGGTATTCCGTATGCCAGTTCGACGACACATTCGGCATCGCACGCCGGATATTATCCCGATGCACTTCCGCTGACCATCAAGCTCACGTTCGACCCGGCAAGCGGCAAACTCTACGGAGGTCAATGCGTTGGCTACGAAGGAGTGGACAAGCGCATCGACCAGATTGCACTAATCATCAAAAACGGCGGCACGGTATATGACCTGATGAAAGTCGAACACACTTACGCACCACCTTTCTCCTCGGCCAAGGACCCGATCGCCATCGCGGGCTATACGGCGAACAATATTATCAGCGGAGCAATGCCCATAGTGACATGGCGGCAGATTGCAGGAGCCGATCTCAGCGACATCCTGCTGCTCGACGTGCGCATCCGCGAGGAGCATGCCTTCGGGGCCATTCCCGGGTCGGTCAACATTCCGCTCGAGGAACTCCGCAGCCGGCTCGGCGAATTACCACACAATAAAGCCATCTATGTCTATTGTGCCGTCGGCCTGCGCGGATACCTGGCGGTAAAAATTCTGTCAGGACACGGATTCCGCAACGTGAAGAACCTGTCGGGTGGTTACAAAACCTATTCGACGGCGATCGAGCCGATCGTAACCCGGACTGCCGCAACCGCTATGGACAGACGAATGGATACGGATACCCGACTCGGCAGCAAACGCATGAAGACCTTAAGAATAGACGCATGCGGATTGCAATGCCCCGGTCCGGTTATGAAAATCAAGCAAGCGATCGACTCAATCACCGAAGGCGAAAGGATCGAAATAGTCGCTACCGATGCCGGATTCTCGCGAGATGCGCAAGCATGGTGCGACACCACGGGCAATCGGCTCATCAGCAACTCGGAAGAGAAGGGGAAATATACGGTCATCATCGAAAAAGGTTCATCCGGAGCATCCACGATGCCACTCGAGCACGACGCTAAGGGCAAGACGCTGATTATGTTCAGCGATGATTTGGACAAAGCGCTGGCGACCTTCGTACTAGCCAACGGCGCGGCAGCCACCGGACAGCCGGTGACGATATTCTTCACCTTCTGGGGATTGAACGTCATCAAGAAAATCGCCAAACCGAAGACGAAAAAGGACATCTTCGAACGCATGTTCGACATGATGCTGCCGTCGTCATCGCTCAAATTACACCTTTCGAAAATGAATATGTTCGGGATCGGCAACCGGATGATGCGCCGCATCATGAAGCGGAAAGGAATCGACTCGCTCGAAACGCTGCGCCGGCAGGCTATCGACAACGGCGTAGAATTCATCGCCTGCCAGATGTCGATGGACGTGATGGGCGTCCGGCGCGAAGAATTGCTGGACAACGTGACCGTAGGCGGTGTCGCCACCTACATGGAGCGTGCCGGGAAAGCGAACGTGAACCTATTCATTTGAATCCATTATGACAATGCAGTTATCGAAAGGATACCGGCCGATGCTGTCGGGAACAGAAACCGAAGCCTCAGGCAGCTACCGGACGCCTGTTATAAAATTCCATGTATGACCGGACAAAAGTCGCATTCAACAAATTCATTTTCACGAATTCGCCACCGCCGGAACAATCTGGCGGTGGCGAATTCGTTTTCAGAGATTTATCGAATAGCCGTTCCTGCTTAAACGGCTATTAAAAATATATAACGATCATTCATAGTTTCAAAAATGGAATTTGACGGACAATCCGAAATTCCAGAGTCCGGGGTGTCCAATTCCACCGGCAGCAGCGCCAATTATAGATTCCCGTAACGGACAAGTCCTTCAAAATGAGGTGTCGCCAACGTGAATTGCATAAAATTCCGAGACGAAAGATCGCGTTGATAAAGAAATTCCACGCCATCTCCCAACCATAATCCCACTGCGTTCTTCCCTTGAGCAGAAACCGTTACGAAAGCGAATACACCGCAAACAAGAATCAGTAAAATCTATCAGTAAAAACAAGTTGGAATTAAGGTAAAAAAGATACGAAGCCCGAACCATAAATATCAAATTCTACATTCACATCGCCGGCAATCGGGCATCGACCGGAAAACATTATCCGGATCGCATCATCCGATTCGAATCATACGACTTACAATTATTCCCATCCTCGAATTTTTCCCGCATTTGGATTTCTCGCCAAAAATCGCTATCTTTGTATTGTCATGTAAGGAGATACGGCGACGGCGCAGGCGAAACGGGCAGGCGGGCGCAAGGCCGTGCAAAACAGCGGTAGGCAATGCGGGACACGAATCCGAAAAACCGCCGCAATCCGTTGATATACACCAGGCTTTCCTCTGTGCGAATGCACCTTTATCCGCACTTTAGGAGTCTTTGCAATCAAGTGAGTAATTTACGACCTTTCGGTGGATCATTTTAACCTTCCCGAACGCAAAGGACACTGCGCCTACGGCAAATTCTTCGCACGCAAGGCGGGGTTCGTCAGCCGCGAGTGGCTGCCCGATCTTGCGAACTGCCGCCGCTCCCGGCCGCTGGCTCCGAACGAGGATGCGGCAGCCCTCGACGACGTGGTGTTGCAGACCATCCTGGCCGAAGGAACGGCCACCGTCAGGGAGCTGCGCCGGATGCTGGGATTCGCCCGAGGACGAGGAAAACGCGCGGCGGCCGACCCGGCGTCGGAAGTCGCGGAAGAGGGGAAAATCCCGCTCGACCCGATTCTGACGCGGTTGCAGATGGAAATGCGGCTGGTCATCGCCGATTTCGAGTACAGCATCGACCGGCACGGCAACCGCTACGGCTGGGGCATCGCACGATACACGATACACGACACCCGAAACGCTGTACGGTACGGTCCGCTCGCCCGCCGAATCGTTCGAGCGCATCTGCGAACACCTCCGCCGTCTTTTTCCCGACGCTGCGGAAGACAGCCTGCTGAAAACCATCGTCGATTTCCGGGCGGTGTAACTCCGCAGCCATATCACGGAGCCCCCCGTCCCGTGAGGGGCTCCGCCGCACCGCGTCTTCGGGCATACGTATTTCCCGCAGGGCGGACGCGCACGGGTGCGCACCGCCTCATTCCGGCCGCATCCTGCATCCTCCCCGCCACGTGGAGCCACCGGACAGAAGGCGGACCCGGAACCTGCGCAGGAAACGGGATACGGTCCGGGAAAGAACGGAGGGCAGGATGCGACCCTACCCGAGAGGCTGCCGCTTCATCCTGAGCAGGCGGCGATAGACGAAGGCGAACGCCGGGATGAGAAACAGATCGGCGAAGACCCAGGCCGTCGAGTCGCCGAAGCAGACGGCGATATACCCGAAGGCCGGCACGGCGAAGAGGCTGACGAGAATCCGCGCGATCATCTCCGACACGCCCGAAAGCATCGCCAGATTCGTGAAGCCGACGCCCTGAATGGTGTAACGCAGGATGCAAAGCAGTCCCAGCACAGGGAAAAACGAAACGGAAACGTGCAGAAACAGCGCCGTATCCTCCAGAATCTCGGTCTCGGAGCCATCGACGAACAGCCGGGCCAGCGGCTGCGCGCACGTCATCAGCACGCAGAAGGTGAACACCCAGTAAATCGTCATCATCAGCGAACTGGCCTTCACGCCCTGCCAGACCCGCTCGGGTTTCCCTGCGCCGTAATTCTGTCCGCCGTAGGTCGCCATGGCGATCCCGAGGCTTTCGAACGGACACATGAAGAACATCTTGATCCGCACGGCCGCCGTGAACGCCGCCACGCAGGCCGTGCCCAGCGCATTGTTGGCGCTCTGGAGCATGATGCTTCCGACGGCCGTGATCGAGAACTGCAACCCCATCGGCACGCCGATCGAAAGCAGCCTGCGGGCCAGCTTGCCGCTGAACCTCCGTTCCGAAGCATCGCCCCGGAGCACCTCGAAACGCCGCATCATATAACGGTAGCAGAGTGCGGCCGACACCCCCTGCGAGAAGACCGTCGCGATGGCGGCTCCCGCGACGCCCCACCCGAGCACCAGAATGCAGAAGAGGTCGAGCACGATATTGAGCACGGTCGAAAAGAGCAGGAACCAGAACGGCGTCCGGCTGTCGCCCAGCGCACGGATCACGCAGGCCAGCAGGTTGTAGTAGAACGTGCAGGGAATGCCGAGGAAGGTGACGAGCAGGTAGGCATAGGCCCCCGGAAAGATATTCCCGGGCGTCTGCATGATCCGCAGAATATCCCCGCACCAAAGGCTCGTCACCGCTGCGACAGCCACCGACATGACGGCCGCCAGGCGCAGGCTGACGAAGACGTAGCGGCGCATCTCGCCGTAGTCCCGCGCCCCGAACTTCTGAGCCACGGGGATTCCGAATCCGCCGCAACAGCCGTTGCAGAACCCGAGGATGAGAAACACGACCGAGGTGCTGGCTCCGACCGACGCCAGGGCGTCGATCCCCAGAAACCGCCCCACGATCACGGCATCGACCAGCGAATAGGTCTGCTGCAGGAGGTTGCCCATAAGCAGGGGCAGCGTAAAGTTGAGAATCAGCGGCAGCGGCCGTCCCGACGTCAGTTCCTTCGTCAATGTCGCCATAAGTCCATGCACACGATAACGCGGCAAAGATAACGCAATTCGCGGTTCCCGGTGCACGCGGCATGCAAATTTCAGACGGACGCCCGCTTTCCGGCCGCGCTCCCGTGCCGTACACGCGACGCCGGCAGCGGATCGTCCGGACCGCTGGCACGCAAATTGTCCGGTAACGGGAAAATACTTATTTCATTATGGACAGACTATCTTTATTGCTCGAAAATTCGAAACGCGCCATCCGCTACTGGTGGCTGCTGCTGCTCGTCGGCGTCATTCTGATCGTCGCCGGCATATCCGTCTTCCTCTATCCCGTGCAGAGCTACCTGGGACTGTCGGTGCTCTTCGGCTGGCTGATGCTCGTCTCCGGCGTACTCGAAGCCGTGCTGGCCTCCTCCAACCGGCATTTCGTCACGGGCCGCGGGTGGATGCTCGTCGGCGGAATCATCGAGATCATCCTGGGTATCATACTGATATTCAATGTTTCCCTATCGGCCGTCGCCCTGCCGATCATTCTCGGATTCTGGCTGCTGCTGCGCGGTTTCGGGACGATCGGCCTCGGCGGCGACATGACCGCCGTAGGTGTTCCGGGCGCGGGCTGGACCGTCTTCACGGGCATTCTGCTCCTGCTGTGCTCGTTGTGGATCCTGCTGCAACCGCTCGTCTTCGGCACGACCGCCGTGCTGGTCTGGGTCAGCATCTCGCTGCTCTTCGCCGGGGCCGCCGCCTGCTCCATGGCGCTCCAGTTGCGCACCGCGCACCGGTGCATGGAGGGAAAGTGCTGAAACGGCCCCTTTGCGGGACGAGTCCGCAGTCACGGAAGGATTCTCCGGATCCGCCCGCAACGCCGCCCGTCCCCCGGGAATCCGCAGACGCCGCCCGGCGGCGCGAACGGTCCGAAGACAAAAAAACAGAGGGAGCCTCCCGGCTCCCTCCCCCATCAAAAATTAACCCTTAAAAATTATCCCCTTTTCGGAAGACCTCCGAGAGGTAATGATGCAGGTAAAACAGATCCGCATCACCCTGTATCACCTCCCGCTTGATCAGATCCTCGTCCTCGGAGATGCCGTTGTCAGAGACTTCGTTCTTGTCAATATCCTCCATAGGCCAGTCGTTTTACGTTTTTTACGCATATATAACGCCCCCCGCGAAGGAATATTGTGCCTGCGTCAGCTCAAAACCAGATTTTTTTCCTTTATCATCCGCCGCAGGTTGATGAGCGCATAGCGCATCCGGCCCAGCGCCGTATTGATGCTCACCTCGGTCTGCTCGGCGATATCCTTGAAGCTCAGCCCCGAGAAGTAGCGCAGCATCACCACCTCGCGCTGTTCGGCGGGCAGCAGCTCGACCAGCGCGCGCACGTCGCGCTCGATCTGGTCGCTGACCATCGAGTCCTCGACCGTGCGCTCGGCGAACCGCAGCGTCCCGAGCACATCGTAGCCGGCCTCCGATTCGGTGACCGCCTTGCTCTGCCGCTGTGCCCGGAAGTGGTCGATCACCTGGTTGTGGGCGATGCGCAGAATCCACGAGAGGAACTTGCCGTTATCGGTATAACGGCCCTCGTCGATCACGCGGACGGCTTTGATGAAAGTTTCCTGAAAAATATCCTCGGCGACATCGCGGTCCTTGATCATCATGTTGATATAGTCGCGCACACGGCGGCTGTGTCGCTCGATAAGCCTCGATATGGCGTTCCGGTCACCCGAAAGGTAGTTATTAAGCAATACCTGGTCACTTAATACTTGCACGTTCATACTCTTTTCTCCCAATAATAGTTACAAAGAGTAGAATTCTTTTCCGATAGGCAATCCTTTTTAATTCAACGTCCCGGGCGTCCCGGCTCTCCGGGCGAAGCGTTTCCCGGGGATTTTACGATCGCAAGGTAAACACTTTTCTCCGAAATTCCAAATTTTTCTACTCTGCCGGAACCTTTCCGGACATTCGTCGTACTTTCCTTCGCAAATACCATGCCGGATCGGATCGTTTCACCCTCCTATCCGACCGGTTCGACGTGCACGGCGATCATCGTCCCTTCGCCGAACCGCTCGCGCAGGCGGCGCTCGATCTCCTCGGTCAGCGCATGGGACTGCCGCACCGTCATGTCGCCGTCCACCCGCACATGGACCTCGACGGCGATCGAGGCTCCGATCCGGCGCGTGCGCAGGTTGTGCGGCTCGCGCACGGCGGGATCGGCCGTCACGATGCGCAGGATCTCCTCCTCCGTCTCGGGCGGCAGCGACCGCTCCATCAGCTCCCCCAGCCCCGAACGGATCAGTCCGAAGGCGATCCGGAAGATGAACGCCGCGACGACGAGCGCGGCGATCGGATCGGCGATGCGCCACCCCTCGCCCAGAAAATAGGCGCAGCCGATGCCGGCGAGCGTGCCGAGCGACGAGAGCGCGTCGCTGCGGTGATGCCAGGCGTTCGCCACGACGCTCGGGCTGCCGATGCGCCGCCCCGCACGGACCGTATAGCGGTAGAGTATCTCCTTGACGACGACCGACACCCCGGCGGCGACCAGCGCGACGGCCCCCGGCCGCGGCAGCACGACGCCCTCCGCCACCGCACGGATCGACCGCACGGCCGACAGCAGGATCCCCGCGCCCACGGCCGCCAGCGCCAGACTGATGAGCAGCGTGGCGAGCGTCTCGTACTTGCCGTGGCCGTAGTCGTGCCCCGCATCGCGGGGTTTGGCCGAAATCCGCGCGAAGGCGATCACCACCACGTCGGTGGCCAGGTCCGAAAACGAGTGCACGGCGTCGGCGGTCATGGCGGCGCTCCGCCCGACGATGCCCGCGGCGAGCTTGGCCGCCGACAGCAGCAGATTGACCGCCAGTCCGACGAAGGTCACCCGGTAGATTTCGCGTTTCCGCCTCTCGGCACGAGGCTGTATGTCCGGTTTCATAACATAACGGGAATAACGATTGCCCGGAGCCCGCGGCGGGACGCTCCGGAATATCCGACGAAACGTCCGGACGCGGAAAAGGCGTCCGGACGTTTCAAGCCTTCCGGCGGATCAATAGCTCCGCGCGAAGAGCACGCGGCGGTGCGAGGGTTTCCCAGAGAAGACGCACACGCCCTCCTCGTCGGGAGCGTCCACGGGAATGCAGCGGATCGTGGCCTTCGTGGCCTCCTTGATCGCCACCTCGGTCTCCGCCGTGCCGTCCCAATGGGCCGAGACGAAGCCGCCCTTCTCGTCGAGCACGCGCTTGAACTCCTCCCACGTATCGACCCGCGTAATCATCGAATCGCGGTAGGCCAGCGCCTTCCGGTAGATATTCGCCTGGATTTCGGCCATCAGCGCCTCGATCCGGCCGGCCAGTCCCTCCTGCGGCACGGTCTCCTTCTCGAGCGTGTCGCGGCGGACCAGCTCGATCGTACCGTTCTCCATGTCGCGGGGCCCCATCGCCAGCCGCACGGGCACGCCCTTGAGCTCGTACTCGGCGAACTTGAAGCCCGAGCGGACGTTGTCGCGGTCGTCGATCTTCACGCTGATCCCCTTCGCCTTCAGCTCCGCGGCGATCGCATCGAAGCGGACGCGTATCTCCGCCAACTGATCCGCGCCCTTGTAAATCGGGATCATCACCACCTGGATCGGCGCCAGCTTCGGCGGCAGCACCAGTCCGTTGTTGTCCGAATGAGCCATGATGAGCGCGCCCATCAGGCGGGTCGAGACGCCCCACGAAGTGGCCCACACGTATTCGAGCTTGCCCTCCTTATTGACATACTGCACGTCGAACGCCCTGGCGAAGTTCTGCCCCAGAAAATGCGACGTACCGCTCTGCAACGCCTTGCCGTCCTGCATCAGCGCCTCGATCGTGAGCGTGTCCTCCGCTCCGGCGAAGCGCTCGTTGGGCGACTTGTGGCCCACGACCACCGGCAGCGACATCCACTCCTCGGCGAAGCGCCGATAGACGTGGATCATCTTCGTGGCCTCCTCCACGGCCTCCTCGCGCGTGGCGTGCGCCGTATGGCCCTCCTGCCAGAGGAACTCGGCCGTGCGCAGGAACAGGCGCGTGCGCATCTCCCACCGCACGACGTTGGCCCACTGGTTGCAGAGGATGGGCAGGTCGCGGTAGGACTGGATCCAGTTCTTGTACGTATTCCAGATGATCGTCTCCGACGTCGGCCGCACGATCAGCTCCTCCTCGAGCTTCGCATCGGGGTCCACGACGACCCCCTTGCCCTCGGGATCGTTCTTCAGACGGTAGTGCGTCACCACGGCGCACTCCTTGGCGAAGCCCTCGACGTGGTGCGCCTCCTTCGAGAAGAAGGACTTGGGAATGAAGAGCGGGAAGTAGGCGTTCTGGTGTCCCGTCTCCTTGAACATCTTGTCCAGCGCATCGTGCATCTTCTCCCAGATGGCGTAGCCGTAGGGTTTGATGACCATGCAACCGCGGACGGCGGAGTTTTCCGCCAGCCCGGCTTTCACCACCAGGTCGTTGTACCACTGCGAGTAGTTCTCGTCCGACTTGGTGAGGTCTTTGAGCTCCTTTGCCATAACTATTTCGTTTCTGCGTTTGTTCCGGACTGCAAATATAGTAAAAAAATCGGACGATTTCCACGCCGGCCGTCTCCGCCGCCGATCGCAGACCGCCCTCCGAAACGAAGGTCCGCCCTCAGCGGACGGACCCCCGGCAGCGGAACCCTGCGTTTCCCGCCTCAGAACCTGAAACCGAGCGTCAGCGCCACGTTGTGACGCGTAAAGTCGGTGGTATAGACCTCGCTCTGGTAAATCTCCGTCTTCGCCTCATCGTCCGCATACCGGTTGCCGTAGAAGAGCATGTAGGGCGTCGTCGTGTCCTTCACGTAGCAGTAGGCCACGTCGAGGTAAACCGACCGCGAGAGCGAGAAACCCAGACCGGCCGTGTAGTAGGTCGTCTCGGCGACCGCCGGAGAGGAGAGGATCGTCCGCTCGTCGCGCAGCATCGAACCGTTGTATCCGAATCCGGCGCGCACCGAGAGCATCGGCAGCGGCCGCACCTCCACGCCGGCGCGCACGGTGTTCGACCCCTTGAAATAGTACTTCATGTCCTGCTTGAAGTCTGACGCCGCGGGCCCGTAAGCCAGATAGGGCATGTTCTTCACGCGGATGCCGTTGTACCAGTCCCGCTCGTAATCGACCGACACGATCGCCACGTCGCCGAACGTGTAGGAGGCGCCGAACATCAGGCGCGAAGGCGAGACGAACTCCCAGCCCGAGTCGCCCGAGTCCTCCAGAATGTCCGAAGCGGTGTCCGACGTGTAGTCGTGCGGACGCGGATCGGTCTCGGACGTGGCGCCGATCGAGGCGGTGGACATCGACATCCCGTAGCGCCTGTCGAGCGAATAGAACGTCGGCGTATGGAACGCCATGCCCAGCCGCAGATTCGGAACCGGACTGTAAACGACGCCGAGCTTGAAATTGACGCCCGCGCCCTCCACGGTCGCCGTCTGCGTCATTCCCATCGACTGCATGACATTCGCAAGCGGATTGCCGTTGCGATCGACCGCATACTCGCCGCCCTGGTCGAGATTGTAACCGTTGCCGCCGCCGTAGTTATATCCCTCCCCGTAATAGATGCTCTTCTTCTGGTAGATGCTCTGTATTCCGAGCGTGAAGCCGAAATAGAGCTTGTTGTTCAGATTGGCGCCCATCGAGATATCGAACTCGCCGGCCGATCCGATGCTCCGCACCGAAGCGCCGCCGTTCACCGTGGCGTTATCGCCGATCTCGCCGGGATACCACAGCTTGTCGGTCCGGTCGTAATCCACCAGATAGGTCTTGTAGGCTCCCACGGCAGGCCAGAAGAAGGGGTCGATCCGCCAGTCGGTGGCCGTCCAGCCGTCCCGCTTCATGGCGATCGTGCCGTTGTCGTCCACATAGGCGCCGCCCGCCTCGAGCTGCACGGCGAAGGCGTCGGCGATGGAGGAGGTCCGGTTGCTGCCTGCGAACTCGAACGAATAGCTGTAATTGTAGTCGGCCAGCCGGTTGTAGCCGACGCCGAAATTCACGCTCAGCAGCCGCCCGGTCCCCTCGTACACGTTGAAGACCCCGCCGATATTGCCCAAGGCGAAGCGGTTCTTTCCGTTGTTCCGGAAAGGCATGGCCCCCGAGGGAGTCAGACCCGCGGGCGTTTCGGCCCGCGAAAAGGTCATCATCGGCGTTACGGCGATTTCGCCGCGGTTATACATGCCCAGGCCGGCCGGATTGATGACCATCGAAGCCTGGTCGGCCCCCAGCGACGTGAACGCGCCGCCCATGGCCATCGACCGCGCCGTGCCGAAATTGAAACTCTGCTGCGAAAGCGAGAACAGATCGGCAGTGGACAAGGCGTCGGCGCTCATCGCCAGTCCGCCGAACTCGTATTGGGGGGGGGTCTGCGCCGCGAGCTTCCCGCAGAGCAGGAGCGCGGCGCCGGCCGTCAGAATCGAACGTTTCATAATGCTCGTGTTTTCGTTTGACAATCAAAGCGGACACCCTATCGGCCGCGCGAACTCGAACCCGTCGAGCCGCCGCTGCGCGAACCGCCGCCCGAAAATCCGCCTCCGCCGCCGAAAGAGCCGCCGCGGCTGCCGCCGAAACTGCCGCTCGACGGGGCGCGCCGGTTACCCGTGCGGTCGCTGTTCGAGGAGCCGCTCCGCCAGTCGAAGGGATTGTCGCTCCGGTCGTTCCGGCCGACCGTCCCGCGGGACGAATTGCCGCGGCCGCCGCGGTTACCGCCCTGATAGACCCCCGACTGCCACGTGCGGCCGCCGCCCGAGCCCCGGTTAATATTCGACCCCGAACCGCCTCCGAACGTCTGCGAACGGGGCGGACGACTCGGACGATGCACGATATTGGGACGGTTCGGATCGTAATGGTGGACCGGTCCCCAGCCGGGCCCCCAGCCCGGGCCCCAGCCGCCCCAATGCGGGTGGCCGTGCCAGCCGGGACCCCAGCCCCACGACGGCCCCCACCACGGATTGTACCAGGAGCCGTACCACGGACCGTGCCACGGGCTGTACCAGGGACTGTACCACGAGTTCCAGCCGAAACTCCAGCCCCAACTGCCGATCGAGAAGGACAGTCCGGGCGTACTCCAGCCGTAATACCACGGATCGAGGAAGACGACGGGCCGCCCCCACGTACCGAACATGGAGGTAATGTATTTGGGCTCGACCCACACCTCGTCGCCCATCACGATCACGTTATAGAAGGCCGGATCGTAGGCGGAAACGTAGTCGAACGCTCGGCTGTAACGGGCGTTGATATAGCTCGAGGGCATGTTGTACGACGGCGACTCGAAGCCGCGCAACCGGCGGGCATAGGCGCTCTCGTAATCGTCGGCCAGCACGCTCCGGTAGGGATTGGCGTCGTATTCGTAATATCCGTTTTCGGCGGCTGCGGCCTCGGCTTCGGCCAGCCGGGCCTCCCATTCGGCGCGGCGCGCTTCGGCCGCGGCCTTGCGCGCCTCGGCCTGCGCCTGCTGCTTACGGGCGATCTGCGTCCGGTCGTGCAGGGCATAGAGGTCGTCGGAGGCGTATCCCGAAGAGGCGTAATAGGCCGACGAACAGCCCGCAAGCCCCGCGGCCGCCAGGAAGGCCCCGATCCAAAGATTCAACGTTTTCATAACACACTTCGATTTGCGTGGGTTCTTTCGGAGAAAACGAAAACCGTACCGGTTTTAGTATTCCTGTCGCTCCCCTGTTCAATAAACGCTCCCGGCGGCGAAATACTGCTCCCGGCAGGCGGTCCTTTCGGGACAAAGATAGGAATTATTCTGGAACCGGAAGCAACCCGGGGCGGGCAAACGCCCCCGTCCGGAGCTTTTTTTTCGCCCGAACGCAATTTTTTCCACCCGAAAATGCGCGGATATAAAAAATATGTCTATATTTGCAGTCCCAAAACGATGGTTTCGGGGAACGATCTTCAAGGAGAGATGCCGGAGTGGTCGATCGGGCCGCACTCGAAATGCGGTGTACGGGCAACTGTACCGGGGGTTCGAATCCCTCTCTCTCCGCAACAAACGCTGAAAATCAGCAGATTGCAAAACAAACACCCAGTTTTACACCCAAGAATGTAAAGTCGGTG
>PPYF01026613.1_pt1 | contig 80913 bp, 63 predicted proteins | sample 1559871 | NCBI WGS metagenome assembly PPYF01 (sample SAMN08240021, study PRJNA423297) | Human gut metagenome, whole genome shotgun sequencing project.
CTAAACTTGTCAAAGAACTCTTTGGCTTGGCGGTGGATGCCGCTTAGCCTATGTATAATTTTTTAACGAACTATTGTAAAAAACTATTAATTATGAAAAAATTATTTTATCTGTTGTTCCTTTTGCCTCTGGCATTCTTTGCGGCCTGCGATGACGACGATAATCTCCCCGCAGTAGATTTCACCCTTACTCTCGATAATGTAACCCAATACGAGAAGGGATTCTATGCTGTGAAAGGTGATACCGTCATAGTCGACGGAGTGAGTGTGAAACCTATAGATAACGGTAAAGCCGCTACTGTGACTGGAGTAAGATATTTCCTGGATTATATGCCGATAATGACTGATCCCATTCTCGCCCCATTCACCACAAAATTCCTTACTGAGGATCTTCCGGCACGTACTTATAACTTCGGAATTACTGCGACAGTACTGCAGGTCGACAAATCTATAAGTAATGCCGCCATCAATGTTCCTCTTACAATAGTTGAGAACAAAGAACAACTTCCGGAAGGAGCCCCGGAGATAGGGGAGTACTCCGTCACAATGCGCATTCAGCCTAAGAAATGATCATACATTGATATAAAAGGGAAAGACCTCTCCACTATCCTGTCAGGAAGCGGGGAGGTCTTCTTTTTCTGCCAGCAGATATATGGCAATGTGAAAGTATCATACTATGCCCGTATGCGTCTGGTAAAAAGTATAGAGACGCCCAGACAAAGAAGCAGGATCTGTGGATAATAAAGATATGGCCATGGAGCTACGGGCGAGATTCCGGCCAGGGAAGTAGCCATAAGAGTCTGGGCCCCATAGGGTATCAAAGCTTGAACTACACATGAGCCGGTGTCAAGAAGAGAAGCGGCCTTTCTCGGTAAAATATGATAGGCCGATGCAATCTTCCTGGCCATTGAACCTACAGTGATTATAGCCACTGTATTATTGGCCGTGCAAAGGTTCACGATTCCAACAAGAAGAACTATGCATAACTGTGCTCCCCTCTGAGTGCCTGTATTACGCCCAAGAACCTTAAGAATAAAATCAATTCCACCTGCCTTCTTGATCATTCCGAGCATACCTGCGGCAAGAAGTGTTATAATTATAAGATTCCCGACAGAGCCCACTCCATCTCCGGCAATGGTAAAAATATCTATCAAAGACATTCCGAGACAAATACCGGCAATTATAGTGGCACAGATGCCGGCAAGCAACACTATTATGACATTAACACCGGCAAGCGCTGAAACTATGACAACAAGATACGGAATAACGAGCCAGTAGGATACTGTATGATCTACAACCACGGGGCGCGTCTCAGGCGACATAAAGCAATATAATCCCAAGGCCGCCAATGCAGCAGGAAATACAATCTTTATATTTGCAAGAAATTTATGCCTCATGTCACATCCCTGGGTTCTTGTGGCAGCAATCGTTGTATCAGATATAAACGACAGATTATCGCCGAAGAAAGCGCCCCCGAGCACAATTGCGACATAAAAGGCAACCGGAGAATCTGTTCCTGCGGCAAGATCTACCGCAAGAGGAGTAATTGCCACAACAGTGCCGACAGAAGTGCCGATAGCCATGGATATGAAACAGGTGGAGATGAATAATCCGGGCACAATAAGATAAGAAGGGAGAGACTGGAGAGCAAAATCGACAGTTGCCTTAACTGCTCCGGTCTTCTCTGCAATAGCGGCAAATACACCCGCAAGAATAAAGATCCAGACCATATACATTATATTCGATGATCCGGCCTGTTTTGAGAATATCTCGATTTTCTCGGAAAGGCTCCCTTTCATGAAGACTCCGGCCCATACAGATGCTATCAGGAGAGCCACACTTATAGGCATCTTATAAAAATCACCGATTAGTATGGATGTCAGCAGATATACCAGAAGAAAGACAATAATAGGGGAGATCGCAACCATTCCCTTTGATACGGAAATATCTTCTTTAAATTCATTCATCAGCATATAGTGATTATAACAAGCCCCGAGGACACCAACGGCGTCCCCGGGACATATAGGATCAAAACGTTTCCTGAACTACAATAGAGTATCGGGAAAGAATCATTTGTTTACCTGGAACTTATTCCAGCCATCTTTAAGATATGCGATCGACTGTTCCGCGGCAGCAACTCCAGCATTGAAATTGGCTTCGGCAGTCTGAGCACCCATCTTCTTAGGCGTAAAGAATACTCTTGCAGCGAATTCTTTTTCAAATTCCTCGGCCTTGTCGGGTTTGATGTCGCTTATGTAGCGGAGATCAGGACGCTCCTGCAAAGCCTTCATCAGGCCCTCCTCATCAATGACCTCCTTGCGGGCAGTATTGATGAGCACTCCATTCTTAGGCATCTTCATCACAAGATCATATCCGATGGAACGCTTAGTCTGCGGAGTTGCCGGAATATGAAGCGAGACGAAGTCATTCTGTGAAAAGAGATCATTAACATCATGCACAGGCGACACTCCCTCGGCTTCCATGACAGCATCAGGCACGAACACATCCAAAGCCTGAACCTTCATGCCAAATCCTTTTGCAATTCTGGCCACATTCCTTCCGACCTGACCGAATGCATATATACCAAGAGACTTTCCCTTAAGCTCAGAACCTGATGTACCGTTGTAACGGTTGCGACACATCATGACAATCATACCGAAGACAAGCTCTGCAACTGCGTTCGAGTTCTGTCCAGGAGTATTCATGACACAGATATGATGCTCTGTGGCAGCTCCCAAATCGATATTGTCATATCCGGCGCCGGCTCTGACAATAACTCTCAGATTAGGAGCGGCGTCCATTACCTCAGCATCGATCACATCACTTCTAACTATAAGAGCATCTGCGTTCTTAACGGCTTCAAGAAGATCGGCGCGGGTGCCACGCTCCACAAGCTCCATTTCGTTTCCGGAGGCGTTAACCACATTGGCAATAGCCTTTACCGCTGCAGGAGCGAACGGTTTCTCTGTGAAAACAAGTATCTTCATGACAATCAATGTTTAGCCTCAAATTCGTTCATGCAAGCCACAAGCGCCTCAACGCTTTCCATCGGGAGTGCATTATAAAGTGATGCACGGAATCCTCCAACATCACGATGTCCCTTTATGCCTACCATGCCACGCTCAGTCGCGAATTCTATGAAAGATGCCTCGAGTTCCTTGTATTCGGGCTTCATGACGAAGCAGACATTCATTATTGAACGATCCTCATGGCCAGGAACGGTAGCGACAAACATCCGGCTTGAGTCTATGGCGCTATATAGACAATCGGCTTTGGCAATGTCAAGTTTCTCTATCGCACGAACTCCGCCAAGCGATTTATAGTACTTAAGTGTCTGGAGAGCGGAGTATATGGGAAGAACCGGAGGAGTATTGAACATCGAACCTTTCTTCACATGTGTGCGGTAATCAAGCATGGTTGGGATCACACGATCAACATGACCAAGAGCCTCATCTTTCACAATGACAAACGTCACTCCGGAAGGAGCCAGATTTTTCTGAGCGCCACCATATATAAGCTCATATTTGGCTACATCCACGGGACGTGTGAAGATATCAGAGCTCATGTCGGCGATCAAAGGAACCTTCACATCGGGATCCTTGCGGATTTCGGTGCCATATATTGTATTGTTAGATGTATAATGGAAATAATCTACATCGTCGGGAACGGAATATCCTTTCGGGATATAAGTATAATTCTTATCTTTTGAAGAAGCCACGACGTCGACGTCTCCGAAGAGTTTGGCTTCCTTTATGGCCTTGCTTGCCCAAACGCCGGTGTCGAGATAGGCGGCCTTCTTCGCAAGCATGTTCATGGGCACCATGGCGAACTGGAGACTTGCGCCTCCTCCCAGGAAGAGCACGCTGTAACCTTCAGGGATCTCAAGCAGTTCCTTGAATAGAGCCACAGTCTCGTCCATTACTGCCTGAAACTGTTTGCTGCGATGGGATATCTCAAGAATCGAGAGACCCATATCAGCAAAATCACGGACAGCTTCGGCTGTCTTGTCAATAGTATACTGGCTGAGAATACTTGGGCCAGCATAGAAATTGTGCTTTTTCATGACTGTTAAAAGTTATAATTAAACTCCGGATCCAGATTCGGGATAATTTTGCCTCCGAGTTTGAATCCGGAGGCAAATTTAATTGTTTTAGTCCGTATGACAAAATAATTCGTTAAAAATTTGAGTATTTAGTGTCATTTTTTCAAAATACCATTATAAAACATATTAAAATAGCAAAATGACACAAATAGATACAAAAATCAACTCAATTTCCCGACTTAAGATCGTTAAGTCGTTGCCACATGCGGGCCTCTTGTGAATTATCGCAAGGATTCCAGAATCTTTTGCCTACAAGCGCGTCCGGAAGATACTGCTGTTCCACATAATTACCCTTGAAATCATGGGCATATTTATAACCCTGATGATACCCGAGTTCCTGCATAAGGGCAGTCGGCGCATTCCTCAAATGTAGCGGTACAGGAAGATTTCCCGTTTTCTCCGCAGCTTCCATAGCAGCGGCGATAGCCATATATGCCGAATTACTCTTGGGAGAATTTGCAAGATAGACCGTACACTCGGCCAGGATAATTCTCCCTTCCGGCCAACCGATCTTATGTAGTGCGTCGAATGTGGCATTGGCGAGAAGGAGGGCATTGGGATTCGCCAATCCGATGTCTTCCGATGCCAGAATCACAAGACGACGCGCTATGAATTCCGGATCCTCGCCACCCATGACCATCCTCGCAAGCCAATATACAGCCGCATCCGGATCACTTCCGCGTATGGATTTGATGAATGCCGATATGATGTCGTAATGGAGCTCTCCATTGCGGTCATAAGCCATCGGATTCTCCTGAAGCTTTTCTGTGACAGTCGCATCGTCGATCACCACAGTCTCCCCTGAAGAAGTCGACTGTTCAAGCAGGTCAAGTATATTCAGCAGCTTCCTGGCATCACCGCCCGCATACCGGAACAGAGCGTTCTTTTCAACTATCCTCACATCCCGCTCTTTTAATACCGGATCCCGGGTCAGAGCGTTTCTGAGCAAAGTCTCCATATCTTCGATATCAAGTGGCCTCAACGTATAAACCTGAGTGCGCGATAGAAGCGGACGGATCACCTCAAAAGAAGGGTTCTCGGTAGTTGCACCTATAAGTGTGACGATGCCTTGCTCCACCGCGCCCAGAAGGGAATCCTGCTGGTTCTTACTAAAACGGTGTATCTCATCGATGAACAGGATCGGACGCACTTTTGTAAACATGCTTGAGGCCTCAGCCTTGCATTTCTCGAGCACATCCCTCACATCCTTCACTCCCGATGTAACTGCACTGAGCGTGAAAAAAGAGGCCTCCGTAGCAGCAGCTATGATTTTCGCAAGGGTTGTTTTGCCTACTCCGGGAGGCCCCCATAAGATAAAAGAGGTTATTCTCCCGGATTCTATCATCTTGCGGATTATTCCGTTCTCGCCCACGAGATGACGCTGCCCTATATAGTCGTCGAGCGAAGATGGCCTCAGCCGTTCCGCCAAAGGGATATTGCCGTTCATAACTCCATCCTCTCCGACTTTTTCCTCAGGAGAGATCCGATCAAAGTATCCACGTCTATATCAATGAGTGAATCGACAACCATATCTGAAAAAGGCTGTAATGCCTCTGATGTATTGGTACCTGCCACACCTACCACGTATGCGCCTGCATTTTGTCCTGCCGTGACACCCTGAATAGAATCCTCAAACACTATACAATCTGTAGCCCGAAGACCAATTCTGGCTGCCCCGAGGATATAACCTTCAGGATCAGGTTTTGATTTAGTGATCTGATTTGCAGTGACAATATATGTAAAATATGACCTTATATCGGGAAGCTCTTCGTCAAGATGGGCCATCTTATCGTCGTTACTGCTCGTCACCATAACCGCCGGCATATCCCTCTCCTTGAGACTTCGGAGAAGCTCAAACGCTCCGGGCAGGTAACGGTAGCGCATTTTTCCCTCAAGCTCATACAACCTCTCCGTAACCTTTTTCTGAATATCCGCATCAGGATAATTATCGGCAAGGATCTTGTCAAGAGTGCAACCCTTGATCACGACCTCAAGATTATCTTTTCCGGAAGGATATTCATGGTTGATCTGTGCCCATATCTTCGAGTATTCCTTTTCACTGTCAATCAAGACCCCGTCCAGATCAAACAAGAAACCGACCTTGACATTAGAGAATGGTGTATTCATATTCATACCTAATAAGAAATTTGACGCAAAATTAGGAAAAAAAAAGATAATGAGGTATATTTGCACTTCCAAAAAGGTTTTTCAGGAGTTTGCGCTCCGTAGAAAGCGGAATAACCGAAACGGGAATGCCTGCAAGGAAGGCCGTGCCGATATTAGGACATTCTCTTGAAACCTATTGTTAGAAAGGCGATAAAACCAGACATAACCATTAGGATGATAACAGACGTTTCTTTGAGGACCGATCCCAAGACGGCAGCTACCGAAGCATTGCTGAGGAACGCCGCGGCGGCAAAACTCGGAACAAGTTGCGATAAAATAAACTGTCTTCGCATACTGAGGAGATCAATCGACGCCCGGCAAAAAAAAGTGATGGTCAATCTCACTCTCAGGATCGCCACAGGAGAAGACAAGACCATACAAGCTCCTTTCACGCCAATAGAATTTCGGAAATTGCCCGACAACGTTTCCAATATCATTATCGTAGGAGCCGGACCTGCCGGCCTCTTCGCCGCCCTTAAGGCATTGGAACTTGGACTCAGGCCGATAGTCCTTGAAAGAGGCAATGACGTCGATACACGTCGCCTTGATTTAGCACGCATTAGCCGTGAGGGACAGGTGGATCCTGAGTCCAATTATTGCTTCGGTGAGGGTGGTGCAGGAGCTTACAGCGATGGCAAACTCTTCACAAGAAGCAAAAAGAGAGGCAATGTTGACAACATACTTCAGTTGCTTCATCAGCATGGTGCCTCTCCGGATATCCTGATTGATTCCCACCCTCATATCGGAAGTGATAAACTTCCGGGCGTAATTAAAAACATACGGCAGACGATTCTCAAATATGGAGGATCTGTGTTATTCGGGGAAAAAGTGACCGGAATCCTTATCAACGACAATCGCGCGGTTGGAGTCAGGACTGCTGACGGTAAGGAATTCAATGGCCCGGTTGTGCTCGCCACAGGCCATTCCGCAAGAGATGTCTACCGTTTCCTTGACCAACAAGGCATAGCTTTGGAAGCGAAAGGAATAGCCATGGGGGTACGTCTGGAACATCCACAGCATCTTATCGACCGACTTCAGTATCATTCACGTGATGGGAGAGGAGAGTTTCTCCCCCCCGCGGAATATAGCTTCGTAACCCAGGCCTGCGGCCGAGGCGTATATTCATTCTGCATGTGTCCCGGAGGTGTGATCGTTCCTGCCATGTCAGCACCCGGAGAGTCAGTGGTCAATGGCATGTCGGCCTCAGCACGCTCAAGCCGGTGGGCAAACTCAGGGATGGTGGTGGAACTCCGCCCTGGCGACATCGACGGATTTTCTTACGCGGGCTCCCTCGAAATGCTTGCCCTGCAGGAGGAGGTAGAGCGGAGATTCTTTGAAAGCTCCGGCAAATCCATAAATGCCCCGGCGCAAAGAATGAAGGACTTCATCGATGGGAAAGAATCAGAATCACTTCCAAAGACTTCATATGCCCCTGGCATACATGCTGCGAGGCTCGACAGTCTTCTCCCTGTAGAGATTGCCAGTCGGTTGAAAGAGGGATTTCAGACATTCGACCGTCGATGCCGAGGATTTCTCACCAACGAGGCAGTCATGATAGGCCTTGAATCGCGCACGTCCAGTCCGGTACGTATTCCCCGCGATCCAATAACCCTTTCGCACATCTCAGTTGAAGACCTGTACCCGGCAGGAGAGGGAGCCGGCTTCGCCGGTGGAATAGTCTCAGCCGCCATCGACGGCCAAAGATGTGTGGAAGCCTATTACTCCAAAATATCGAAAAAACAATAAAGATGGCAACAATACTCAATATAGAAACCTCTTCCAGCGTATGCAGCGTGGCACTCACCAAAGATGGTGCTGTGGAATTTGAGCTTGAAGATACGGAAGGCATGAACCATGCAGTGAAGCTCGCACCCTTCGCAGAGAGATGTATGGAGGAGCTAAAAAGGAAAGAGGAGAGCCTGGATGCCGTGGCTGTAAGCCTCGGCCCCGGTTCATATACAGGACTTCGTATCGGGCTTTCATTCGCCAAAGGGTTGGCATTCAGTCTTAATATTCCTTTGATAGGGATCTCAACCCTCCAGCTTCTCGCAGTGAAGGCCATGTTCAGGAATATGGCATGGGAAGGCGATGAGATTCTCGTAGGAATGATCGACGCGAGAAGGATGGAGGCTTACGTGGGAGCATATGATTTTGCACTTAACGCTATAATTCCGGAAAGAGCTGAGATCCTGAACCCAGATTCATTCAAAGAACTGCATGGCTACCGTAAAGTGGTCTTCATCGGCGACGGAAGCGACAAATTCAGAGATGTATATGGTGCCGGCAATGCCGAATGGCTTGGCAAACTTATGCCTCATGCACGCGATATGACTGCCCTTTCAGAGAAATACTTCAGAGAAAAGCGTTTTATAGATGTGGCCTATTCCACTCCCAACTATCTCAAGGAGTATCAAGCCACAATAGCAAAAAACAAAGTACTCGAAGCAGGGTGTTGAAAAAACATTCCTGCAAGAAGACAAACCTTAACTCAAACCATTCATTGACAATTAAAAGAATTACAGATGATTCCCTATAACGTCAGCGAGCCGAAGCTCGCACTTCCGGAATACGGAAGAAATATTCAGAGAATGATCGATCATTGCCTTACGATCGAAGACCGGGAGGAAAGAACAAGATGCGCCCATACCATAGCCGATGTGATGGCAAGACTTTTTCCTTCTATAGTCGGAGAGGGGGGTGATTTAAGAAAGATATGGGACCACATAAATATAATGTCGGATTTCAGACTCGACATAGATTTTCCATGTGAAGTGATCCGTAAAGAAGAACTGGCAAGAACCACTGAAAAAATACCTTACAACAACCAGTTCTACAAATACCGTCTGTATGGCAAGAATCTTCAGACCATGATCCACAACGTTGCAGACATGGAAAATTGTGTGGAAAAAGATCAGCTGATCTTCCTGCTCGCAAACCAAATGAAAAAACTTCTTGTGACGAGCAATCCTGAAAACGCAACCGATAGCAGAGTTTTCGCGGATATCGCAGAAATGTCCGATGGCAGGATCATAATCGATCCGGCCACATATCGCCTGAACGACTATATCGACAACTCCACGTCGGCAACAAAGAACAAGAAAAAGAAAAACAAATAAACATGAGCACATTCATTGTTGAAGGAGGGCACAAACTCAAAGGACGGATATCGCCACAAGGCGCCAAAAACGAAGCGCTCGAGGTGATATGCGCAACATTGCTCACCTCTGAGAAAGTCATAATATCGAATGTGCCTGATATTGCCGATATACGTAACCTGATAGCCCTCCTCAAGGAGATGGGGGTTGAAGTTGAGGGTATGGCCGACAACACATTCAGTTTCAGGGCACGGCATATTGATCTTGACTATCTCTCATCTGAGACTTACCGGAAAAAAGCACAGTCTCTGCGAGGTTCAGTGATGGTAATCGGTCCGCTGCTCACGCGTTTCGGTAAGGCAGTACTCCCCAAACCCGGAGGCGATAAGATAGGACGGCGCCGGCTTGATACCCATTTCCTTGGCCTATGCAAACTTGGCGCCACATTCGATTACAATCCGGAAGACTGCTGCTATCATATAAGTACGCCTGCAGAGGGGCTTCGTGGCTGCTACATGTTGCTTGACGAAGCTTCCATCACCGGCACTGCCAACATCATAATGGCTTCCGTGCTTGCTAAGGGAGAAACAGTAATCTACAACGCTGCGTGCGAGCCATATATACAGCAATTATGTCGCATGCTCAATAAAATGGGTGCCCATATAGAAGGGATCGGTTCAAACCTTCTTTCAATAAAGGGGGTGAAATCTTTGGGAGGGGCATCACACCGCATGCTGCCCGACATGATAGAGGTGGGCAGTTTCATCGGCATGGCAGCCATGACGGGATCCGATATACTGTTGGAAAATGTCGGGATTAACGATCTCGGGATAATGCCTTCGGCATTCGAACGCCTGGGTGTGAAATTGGAGACAATAGGCGATGATATCAGGATAAACCAAAAGGATATATATGAAATCGATCCGTTCATCGATGGTTCGATCATGACATTCGCTGATGCACCCTGGCCGGGGCTTTCACCGGATCTTCTGAGTATATTCCTGACTGTAGCCACTCAAGCGAAGGGAAGTGTGCTGATTCACCAGAAAATGTTCGAAAGCAGACTTTTCTTTGTCGATAAACTTATCGACATGGGAGCACGCATCATATTGTGCGATCCGCATAGGGCAGTAGTGATAGGTTCCGGCAAGTTCAGATCTCTACATTCATCAAATCTCGTATCTCCCGACATCAGAGCCGGGATAGCGATGCTTATCGCAGCCCTCGGCGCCAGAGGCACAAGCAGGATCCAGAACATAAACCAGATAGACCGGGGATATGAGAGGATAGACGAACGGCTTAACCGTCTGGGAGCCAAGATTATCAGAATCGATGAATGACTGTTTTCAAGAACAATTCAAGAAGACAACCCTATTTAACATAATATTAAAATGATAGAAGCCAGCGAAATCACCGCAGTTGGGTTGTTTCAGAAAACCCATGCATTGAAAGGGGAGCTGAACGCGATACTCGATATAGATCCGGATTATTTCATTGAGGGAAATGCGGCTATCGTGGAGACAGACGGTATATTTGTTCCGTTTTTCATTAGCGGGATACGTCCAAAAGGGAAAACTTCCTTTTTAATCGCAATCGACGGGATAGAGAACGAACAAGAAGCAAAAACATTTGTCAATAAAACTATCTTCGCGGAGAAAAGCAGGCTCGCACCATTTCTTGACCTGGACGAAGAGGAACTGCTGGATGAGGATGATCTTGCCGGATATTCTATAGTAGAAGCAGAGACCGGGAGTGTGATTGGGACAGTATCTGCTCTCGACACCTCAACGCCCAATGCTCTTTTTATTGTCGAGACTCCGGCTGGAGATGAAGTCTTCATTCCCGCGGTTGAGGCTTTTATAACAGATGTCGACGATGAGAACCAAACAATTAAGATGACACTCCCTGAAGGCCTTATCGGGCTTAACAGCAAGGCGGAAAGCAACGTCGGCGATAATGACTGAATGGGATTCATTACGCCTGCGTAAAGCCGGGGAAAAGTCATCATTCACAAAACAATATTATAAACATGGATGATCAAAACTACAAATTCGATGAAGACGATGCTGTGAAATTCATAAGACAAGAGCTTCCGGAAGATGTCAATGCGAAATATGATGATGATGAAATTCTCTGCGTGATCGATATCATCTGGGACTATTATGAGAAAAACGGTTTTCTCTCATTAAACGTGGAACTTACCGATGAAGAAGTTCTCGATGTGGATGACCTCACAAAATATGTCAAGAAAGAGATCAAAAACGATGATGAACTGATGATGGATCCGAAGGATATAGAAAAAATAGTCAAAGCTGAACTCAATTATGAAGAATCTCTCGAAGACTTTGTGTAAGTCGGTGTTCATAGCCGCATTAGGGCTGACAGCCATATGTAGTCAGCCTTATGCCCGCGCAGAGGCGCCAAAAGATAAACCCGGCACTGAAAATGCAAGAATCAGCGAACTTGATAACCTTGATTTCATTCAGATGCTGAATTCAGTTGAGACAGGCTCCACATCACCGCTGATTCAGAAATTCCAGACGAAAGAGGGAAAGACACGCCTTCTCAATGGAAAATATAATCCAAAAGGAGAATGTACAGTGGAAGCCTACCGGAATAAGGAAGTGCTTCTGATCACAATTCCCGCTCATCTGCTGTTCGCCCCGAACATGACTGAATTAAAAACCGGAGCATCCGATTATCTTTCGCCCATAAGAAGATATCTCAAGGAGCCCGACATGTATCGCGTAATGCTTGTGATGCATACCGACAACACCGGCAATGAAGCATATAGGGAACAACTGACGGTTGACAGGGTTAACACAGTCTTCGACTGGTTTGTAAACTCCGGTTCCGACACACGTTATCTTTTCTCATACGCTATTGGAGACAGCATGCCGCTGCGCGCCAATGATTCGATGGACAACCGCGATAAAAACCGCCGTCTTGAGATATATCTTGTGCCAGGGCAGAAAATGGTTGATCAAGCTAAAAAGGGACGCATCTCTTTCTGACAACACCAATACGACAACATGCGCGCCGCCAGGGTATATAATACCATGACGGCGCGCATGCCAGCCATATCATGTATGATTTCTGTCATTATCAGTCCATCCTGTCTCGATAATCCTCATAGGTGAATTCACGGAGCAACACCGGATCTCCATTGATAGGTTTGAACCATATTGACGGATGCTGTATGCCATTGAACATGTTTGTCTTCACGGTTGTGTAGTGATTCATGTCGAGAAGCGTCAGCCTTTTACCTGGTTCAAGTGGTTCGCTGAATCTCCAGTCGCCTACAAAGTCACCACTGAGACAGGAATTACCTCCGAGTCTGTAAGAAATCGCAGTATTATCTGTATCGGAAGCAGCCTCCGCAATAGCGGGACGATAAGGCATCTCGAGGCAATCCGGCATATGACATGCAAACGAGGCATCGATAATCGCAGTCCTTATACCTGCGTCCTCCACTACATCAAGCACTTGTGTGACAAGGTCTCCGGTTTGCCATGTAAATGCGCTGCCAGGTTCCATTATAAGTTTCATATCCGGAAATTCCTCATGCAAACCCTTCATGAGAGATATTAGATGCCCCGTATCATATCCCTCACGAGTCATGAGATGACCTCCTCCCATATTCAACCATTTAAGCTTCGGCAACCAGCCTCCGAACTGTGAACGCAAAGCATCAAGTACTTTCTCAAGATCATAGCTTGACGACTCACATAAGGCATGGAAATGAAATCCGTCAAGCCCCTCCGGTAATTCCGCAGGCAGATCAGATGCGTTCACACCGAATCGGCTGCCTGGGATACAGGGATTGTATATGTCTGTTTCTATCACGCTGCAGTGGGGATTAACCCTGAGTCCACAAGATACTTTCCTTGGAGCCGTAAGGTTATATGTTTTCACAAGGGGATAATATTTATGGAATTGCGCGAGCGAATTGAAAGTAATATGGGTGCTCCCTTTTAAAAACAACGGAAATGTAGCGTCAGTGTATACAGGACAATAAGTGTGGACTTCGTCGCCAAGATACTCAAGAGACAACCTCAACTCATTGAGAGAACTCGCAGTGGAAGCCCTGACATATTCCCCGATTATTGGGAAAGTCTTCCAAAGAGCATTAGCCTTAAATGCCATGATTATCTCAACATCACCTCTCTCGGCGACATCCTTTATAAGCTCCAGATTCTTCCTGAGCTTCTCCTCATAGACTATATAATATGGAGTTGGAATCATATATATGTAAAGTTTACTGTGGTTTTATGATTGTAATATCTCAAATTTGGCAAATTTAAGCAGAAGTTTCTTTATACCGACAACACCAAAATCAACAGTTATCATATCCTCGCCCGACAATTGAGAGATCTTCAATATAGTTCCTTTCCCGAATCTGTCATGACGTATCGACATGCCCGTATTGAGTTCATCGGAGCTATGTTGTGGCTTAATGGAAGACATATTCTGCAAGCCTCCAATCCTGCTCATATGGGTTTCCGAAGAGCCACGAGACAAAGAACCTGAGGGATGATGATATTTCCCATTATTGACATTATTTCTTTTGAAAGATGGTGCCGTATAGTTAGCGACAGGATTTATGAAAGGTGATGGCTCGCCGGCCATATTGCTCGAAAGCTTCAGATGAAGGAATCTCGTGTCAATGTCGCTTAGGAAACGCGAAGGACTGGTCATTACCGTCTGGCCGTTGCGGAAACGACTCCCGGCATAGGTAAGCGTGCACGTTGTCCTTGCCCTCGTTATGGCAACATAAAGGAGACGCCTTTCCTCCTCAACCTGTGCCAAAGAATCCTGACTCATTGCGGAAGGGAAAAGATCTTCCTCGACTCCCACAATATAAACATGTTTGAATTCCAAGCCCTTGGCAGCATGTACGGTCATCAGTGTCACCTTTGGCATATCATCGTCATCAGCCTGATCCTGATCCGTAGCGAGCATAACCTCCGACAGAAATGATTTCATATCCTGATCGCCTTCACCGGTCTGTTCGCGGAGCTCCACAAAATCCTTTAGTCCGGCAAGAATCTCTGAAAGATTTTCTTGCCTGCTTATGCTTTCAGGGGTTGAATCATGGGCAAGTAAAGTCAGTAGGCCAGTACGGTTGTATATGAGCTGACCCAGTTCATATGCATTTGCACCCTTGTCGTTGTCATTTATAAAGAGCTGGATGAGCTCCCTGAAATTATTCAGCTTCGCAATCGTACCGGCATTAAGGCCGCCAGCTTTCATATCAGCATTGCATATCACTTGCCATAAGCTTGATGAAGATGCTGAAGCAAGTGCATGAAGTTTTTTCATGGTTGTCTCTCCAATGCCTCTGGCAGGATAATTGATGATTCGTTTAAGTGCCTCGTCGTCATCGGGATTTACGCTCATACGGAAATAAGCCACCATATCCTTGACCTCTTTTCTCTGATAAAACGATAGTCCGCCATAGATACGATAGGGGATCGCTCGTTTTCTCAATGATTCCTCAAGCACACGCGACTGCGCGTTGGTGCGGTAAAGCACAGCATAATCATCATAACTGTCATGACCAATAAGCTTAGACTGGTTGATCATATTTGCAACCATGAAAGCCTCTTCCATATCGCTGTATGTCTTTACAACATCTATACGGTCGCCCTTTTCATTTTCACTATACACGTTTTTGGGCATTTGCCGAGTGTTTTTCGCTATCAGACTTCCCGCCGCGTCGATGATGTTCTGCGTAGACCTGTAATTCCTTTCAAGTTTGAAAATCCTCAGACCTGGATATTTTTTTTCAAGATTAAGTATATTGGATATGTCGGCTCCACGGAAAGAATATATACTTTGTGCGTCGTCGCCAACCACACATAGACGGTTCTGCTTCCCCGCAAGCTGTGATATTATTAAATGCTGTGCGAAATTCGTATCCTGGTATTCATCCACAAGTATATAGCGGAAAAACTCCTGATAATTACGGCAGATGTCGGGGAAATCTCGCAACAGCATATTCATGTACACCAGGATGTCGTCAAAATCCATGGCATTCGCGATATGGCACCGCTCACAATAGGCCTTAAAGATCTCTCCGGTCATAGGTCTTTTCGCTTTTCTGTCTGCTTCATAATTGTCACGATCCAGAACATATTGTTCGGGCATTATCATGGCGTTTTTCGCATTAGATATAGCGGACGCGACAGTGGCAGGCTTATATATCTTTTCATCAAGTCCATAATCCTTGATAATCATCTTGATCAGCGAACGCGAATCGGCCGTATCGTAGATTGTAAAGCCTGGTCGAAACCCAAGCTCATCTGCATGCCTGCGTAATATCCGGAGAAAAATAGAGTGGAACGTGCCCATCCAAAGACGCGACGCGACTCTGTCACCTACAATTTCCGTGATTCTCTGTTTCATTTCACGAGCTGCCTTGTTGGTGAACGTAAGAGCGAGAATGCGATAAGGCTCGTATCCGTTGCGAAGAAGGTCTACTACCTTGTAGGTCAACACACGGGTTTTCCCAGACCCTGCGCCGGCAATGACAAGCGAGGGTCCATCTTTATATTCCACGGCTTCTCTCTGTTGATCATTGAGAAGATCAAGATAATTATAGTTGGGTGATTCTTGCATTTTCAGTATCTGAAGTATGACAGAATATTGTTCCAATATTCTGTGAAAAATTTCGTGTCAAAACCCATAAATAAATAACATTATTCACGCAAAAAAATCTTACTTTCGGAAGTAGATTATTCAATTGCCTCGATGATATATTCGATTCGGAGAACACGGTGTGATGGAGACACAGGATTAATTATCGCTCCAGCTGGGAATATACTGGCACGGAGGGTAAGAAATTATATGAGCGGTTGGCATAATCCATACGGCAGCAATAATGTCTCAATCCGTTAGTCACCGTAAGATATCTTGCATGCAACACCATATTGTATCTCACAATCTGATCAAAGACTTGCTGGGTGATTGCCACATCGGGAGCCTTATATTCCACTATCATGAAAGGACTGCCGTCAGAATTGAACACTACAGTATCACATCGTTTCTTAGTGCCGTTAAGATCGATACCTATTTCATTTGCCATCAATGATGACGGATAAGCAAGATAATCTATCATCCATGCTATGAAATTCTGTCTGACGTATTCCTCCGGAGTAAGTACGACATGTTTTTTTCTCAAGCGATCGAATACCTTTATAACACCATTGCCCCGGCTCAGACGCAACTGGGCCGGGGGAAGATTAAGCGGTATGAATTCGTTTTCTCCTTTTACAGAAGACATTTATTTCTTTATGAATGAATTTTTCGGCTTATATTGCGAATCGAAAATGGAGTTTAGCACGTCAGCGAGACGCAGCCCCCCTTTAAGGAACTGTGTCTCGACAAAAGGAGCCCAGCCAGCCACATAATCATAACTGATTTTTGAATCCTCAGGAGTCCTGTTGTAGACTTCCGTGCAAATATTGAAAGTCTCTTTAGCCCATTTTGCCGGGGTACCACCTGCGACCACGAAATCCTCCTGTTCGTCATTCAGCCGGTCTATCTGCTGCTGCCATTCCGTATAACTCCATTTGTGAGCTGATTCCGGCAGAGAGGAATCCCATACGGAATGGATATTGGAATCTTTCCCAAAATATTTAACCGACCACCGATTACCCCCGAGATCAGAGGCATGACCGATATGCATAGGCTGATGAATATCACCAAGAAGATGAACAACAATCTTCAAGGCAAGTTGTTTTTGCTCTCTCGTAGCATCTCTGTCCTGAAGTATCTTTACCTGCTCCTCTATGGCTCTCACAACATCCCCTGTAGGAAGAAGTGGAGCATCTTCGAAAGCTACGCCGGCATCTATATTTTTGTAATGCCAAGTTTTTGTATAGGCATATTCCGGCGTATGCGAGGCATTGTCAAGCCAATTGGCATAATACACGATTGACTTGCCATCGAGCAATTCCTCACATAATGCCTTGGTTATAGGAGTCAGATGGTTTTCCGCTATAAAGGCGGTTGTATCATGGCCCTTCTGGCCCCAAGGGTACATAGGGAAAGCAAATAGACCCAATATGCCTGCGGTCAATATTGTTTTGGTATTCATTGATGTGTGTTACTCTGTTTTATAATCGAAAAATTTATTGAAGAATGATCGGTGTCTTATAATAAATGCGACCGACAAAGCGATACAATTCTAAGGCACCAAATCAGCCTATCCTCCTACAAAATTAATTAAATTTTTCTATATATCTCTCCATGAAGGCGTTTTTTTGTAAATAATACTCCTTGCGTGTTGCAAATCAGAATAATTAACACTATCTTTGTTTCAATAAGTAGGAGTCTTAATTTTTTTGTCCTCCCGGCTTCCGGAGCGACAAAACTGCTTCACTGAAAATTTGACAATTGAAAAAGAAATAGCTAAAAGTTTCATAACACTAACAATTAAAAAATTATATATGGACACTCAAGATCTCAAAGACAAAATGATGAAATTATGGAAAACTACTTTTCATGATTCAGACGAATATATATCATTGATTTTTGACAACTATTTCAATACGGAATATCTGGAATATTATGAAGAGAATGGAAAACTGATTTCCGCTCTTTTGGGAGTGCCATATTTTTTCGGAAACGGGAAACAGAATATAAAGGGACTTTATCTATGCGGACTTGCCACTTTAGAAGAATACAGACATCGAGGAATTATGGACAACCTTATGAGAAAAATAAACACAAAAGCATATACAGATGGGGTTCATATAACATTCCTGGTTCCTGCATCTGACATACTAAGAAAATACTACTTCGGAAAAGGATATTATAACTCTATGTATACTGTAGAAGATCGTTATACAGACATACATGATTTTAACAACGATTATCAGTCAATACTTAGTAAAGAAGACGAGAGAATAATCGCGCTTAAAACGCGATATTATGAAAGCCTTTTTGTAGATAAACTTGAAATCAATTATTCCGAAATAGTAAAGGAGACTATCGAATATATTAAGAGATATGAGGAAAGTGGATTCAAGTTTTTTTCACTTATTCATTCGGGTAAAGATATCGCTATTACATTTCAAGAAAACGCAATATCCGGAGGTGATATTTTAGTATGTCGTACTCCTGATAACAAGATTACCGGAGTTGCATTCATTACATTTGATGAACGTAAAAGAATAATTATACCCAAGCTATATCATGATGACAATTGTTCATATTTCCGTCTGCTTGATGCTACCAAGAAAAAGTATCCCGGATCTTCGATGAGCGTGAAATGCTATCCCGAAGAAACCGACAGAAGAATCTTATGGTCGAAGGTGTATGGAGCTGCGAATCCGGATGGGGGCATGTTAGGGGGGTCATATGGTGTGGCGGAAAGAATATATGATGTCAACCGCCATGCCAAACCATATGGTATGAGCAGAATTCTGAACTATCGCGAGATTCTAAAAATCCTGGCCGAATGGCGGAAAGATTGCAAATTTTCGATTCTCGTGAAAGATGTGGAGGAAGAGGGAAATTATCTGAAATGCGATGCAGACAGTGGTATTACAAATTTCGAAACCATCCCAGCTTCAGAAATCGACAAATGGCGACACAATTCAAGGTATACAATTCTTAAGAAGCAAGATCTGACTGAAATTCTATTTAGAAAAAAAGATAGCAACAATCTAATAATGGATGCACTCGGTATACCCAGATTGACACTCAACATGTCGCTTCTTCTGGACTAAATGATTACTGACTCATAGCGTTTCATCCGAATCCCAAATATCGTCTTAAGTTACCTTAAGTCCGACACTTTTTTAGTTAAAATCCAATTTAGACTTATTCTAATAAATTTATCCAACCATTTAAGAATGGACTAACCTTCTTATTTTACAAGGTTAGTCCATTATATTTAATCTGAATCCCCAGACATTTGCAGACTTTCATTACAGCAATCTTAGGATCACCGACTTATTAATAAACATAAAGCATAGCTTTTACTATTTGTCAGTTTGACGGGCAAAAAATAAAATCACATCATGCTGCTGCATCTCAATGCATTATGTCCTTAATCTGCAAAAATAACCCCAACGAGATTCCAGTGCGTGGCTAACTCTGCCTAGTGGGAAGCAAAAATCATATCTTTTTGATCTGGCTAATCCAGCAATCTATATAAATGCATATAGGCGTATTATTCTATCAGCTTAAGCGAAAAGTAAATTGTTCTATTTTCTCACATATCGTTTTTAATAGGAGAGGGGAGGGGGCAAATTTACATTTTTAAGATAACGACTGCAACTTTAACAAATCAATCACAACAAAATCTGATACAATATCAAATTTATCAAGAATTAGCATCAACAATTCTACAACAAAAACGATGTCGGATTTGCATTTCACAATACCAAACACTATTGGCACAAATGTAAAAATATTGCATTAACATACATTCACATAATACATAAATCACTAAATTGCAATTATATACAATTAATTCTTAATGTAGGCTGTGGAATATAAACCAAAAATATAAGCTTTCCAACTATAATACCTCTAAAGTCGATACAAACACTCGGATAATCAACTGAAAACACTTATTTATATAAAGAAGTAAATTAAACAGCAGTCTATATTTGTATACAATTCCTTTTTGCAAATTCATCTTTAGTTGCATAACATTTTGCAATTATAAATTTGTTTTTTTGAATTGTTTTTCGTATTTTTGCAAAGATAAAATTTAAGATTCTAAACAGCCATGCAGGAAGACAATATCGCAATTCGTCTAAAATTCCTAATTCAGGAATTAGGGATAAACAACTCGGTTTTCGCAGAAAACTGTGGAATATCCCGTGCAACCCTTTCTCAGATGCTTACAGGACGAAATAAAAAGATCAGCGATATAATAATTGGGCAGATTCATAAAGCGTATCCCTCTCTCTCTATTATGTGGCTTCTTTTCAACGAAGGTGATATGTGGTTAGGCACTCCTCCTTCTGATTCAAATCCAGATCCAGATCCAGATGAACAAGAAGCATGCGCTGGCATCGATGATACGAATGACTTCAATATAATCGGCCCAACTGAGAGAGAAAACGTCTCCATCAAACGTAACAGCTCTGATGAAACCTCTCAAAATGGCTCTGAGAATCCGGATTTCCGTACGACCGCACGCCCGCATCTTATAAAGCAGAAGGAAAACGGCCTTAATCAAGGTCAAAACACCCCTCAACATCTTATGGAGGAGAACGTTAACGATCTTGGCAAAAACTTCTGTAATTTTAACAAAATAGAAAATTATATACCTAAAACTCGCAAAGTGGTACAGATTACTATATATTATGATGATTCAACCTTTGAATCCTTCTATCCAAAGAACCATTAATCATTTTCGACTCTTTGTATAGGTTTTCCATTACCCAAGTCAAGACAATAAGCAGCCATATCCAATCGTTATCAATAGATGTGACATTGGCGCATGGTTCTGTCGCCGTTCCTCTTGATATCCATTATGGGTGCCTACAGCATATGATCAGGATCTGCATCAGAATCACATTTAACTTGTAATTCAAGATGCAGATCTTTTCATTATATAGAATGGCAAAAGTAAACCGCAGATGTTTATTCGGCATAATGACATTGTTCACTTCCATATCTATTATCCACGATACGGCTACAGCTGAGAATATAGTGAGCTTCTCTGGAAACAAACATAATCCCGTAGAAATCATTCCAGATATCGACACAGGTTTAGATGTCGTTTTTGTCTTAAGAAATACGACAGGAGTCAGCTTCACTTATCAATCGGAATCTACATCAGAAGTACGGTTTTATTCTTTCGATAATAGGGGAATTTCGTTCATGACACCGATAGATAATATCACAAAAGATAACAGAAAATATACTGTAAATATATTAAATAGTGATTCAGGATATATAATTGAAGAAGATAACAAAGTTTATCGGTTTTGGATAATTAACTATAGCGATAATCCACTGTCGATGGAATCTATTACTCCTTCAGATTCCTCCGACTGTAATGCAACTGTGATAAAGATTTCCGGGAATGGAGCTCCCATTATATATTATACTATATTAGGACGAAGGATGATCATCTCAAGAGAAATAGAATCTGTCTATTATACCCTTGAATTCGACAGTGAAACTTCAAGATATATACAGGTCGAGAAAAACAAATTCCTTCCGTCATTTTCCGACAGAATAACAATCACACCCCCGGTGTATTGCAACACGACATTTTTTATAAACGGCGACAGATTTCTCCGAGAATGGGGACTCGGAATATCTTTAGAAAGTGAACCTATAATTACCAATTCGATCGAAGTACATTCCGAAGCAATACCACATATTAAAAAGGAGTATGACACTTCCAACACAATATCCGACAACTCCGACTTTATGGGAGGATCAGCACCATTCGATGTCACATTCAAGGGCTATGCCACAGATGCCGCCACATACACTGAATGGCAATTCTCGAGTGATGAAAATTTCGAGGATATAACACATAGATTTCATGAAAGTGAGATCGATTATTCATTTACAAAAGAAGGTACAACTTTTGTAAGATTTTCGGCAAGCAACAGCGATGGTTCCTGTGAGGCAATATCCAATACTTTTCCTATATGTATTGGCACCTCAGAATTGAAGATACCAAATGCATTCTCTCCTGATGGCGATGGTATAAACGATGTGTGGAAAGTGGCATACAGATCTCTCCTGGATTTCGAATGCTCCATATTTGATCGACATGGGCACGAGATATACCGTTTTTCAGATCCCGCCTCCGGATGGGACGGCAAAAAAAATGGTAAAACTGTCGGCCCAGGAGTCTATTTCTATATAGTGAAAGCAACCGGGGCTGATGGCAGACGTTATAAGAAGAGCGGAGATATAAACATTATCAATAGAAAAATAAACTGACAATGACCACACATAGTATTTATCGGCAATATCTGAATACAAATTCTCTCAAATTGGCACATCGATAAACCACTACAGAAACTAAAAATGGAAAATATATATTCGGCAACCGATTCCGTAGATGTTTACGGAGCTCGCGTACATAATCTAAAGAACATAGATGTCACGATACCTCATAATACGTTAAGTGTCGTGACCGGACTGAGCGGATGCGGGAAATCATCACTCGCATTCGATACAATATTCGCTGAAGGACAGAGACGTTATATCGAGACATTCTCAGCCTATGCTCGCAATATGCTTGGATCGCTTGAACGTCCTGACGTAGACAAAATCACCGGGCTTTGTCCGGTAATAAGTATTGAGCAAAAAACAGTAAACAAAAATCCCCGAAGCACTATAGGCACGACAACCGAGATTTACGACTTTTTTCGTCTTCTTTACGCACGTCTTGGCGAGGCAAGAAGCTATATATCCGGTAAGCCGATGGTAAAGTATTCGAAAGACAAGATAATATCGCTTCTTCTTGATCAATACAACGACAGGAAAATACAGATTCTTGCTCCACTTGTGAAGAACAGGAAAGGACACTACAAAGAACTTTTCGAGAATCTCCGGAAAAAAGGATACCTTAATGTGAGAATAGACGGAGTGGTAAAAGAACTCGTCTACGGTATGAAACTCGACAGATATAAGATTCACTCGGTTGAACTTGTTGTTGACCGCCTACGGGTTAAAGACAACGACGTACAGAGACTGAGATCGACAGTAGACGAAGCGCTCCGACAAGGAGGGAAGCAGATGATGGTTCTCGATATGGAGACAGGCAGCGTGCGCCACTACAGTCAGCTCCTTATGGATTCTGAGAACGGGATATCATATCCTGAGGCCGCCCCACACAATTTTTCCTTCAATTCTCCCCAGGGGTACTGTCCGAAATGCAAGGGCCTCGGCACTGTGAATGTCATAGACGAAGACAAAGTTATTCCAGACAAACGCCTCTCAATATATGAGGGAGGTTTCGCGCCACTCGGGAAATACAAAAATTCCCTGATATTCTGGCAGCTTGAGGCTATATGCAAGTTGTACGGGAAAACACTCAGGACTCCAATCGAAGAATTACCTCAGGAAGCCATCGATGATATCATGAACGGCACTGATCAGAAACTTGATATCCAGAATGCGACACTTTCAACCACATATTATCCCGGCAATTTCGAGGGTCTGGTAAAATATATCGAGATGCAACAGACTGAAGACGCCGGTTCTTCAGCCAATAAATGGAGCGGTCAATTCTTTTCCACAGCGGTCTGTCCTGAATGCGGCGGACAACGCCTCAATAAAGTCGCCCTCAACTATTTTATCGATAATAAAAACATTGCAGATGTCGCATCAATGGATATCTCAGAACTTTATGAATGGTCGATGTCGCTTGAAGAGAAGATAGAACCTGACAGGAGAGTAGTCGCACATGAGGTGCTCAAAGAAATCAATGGAAGACTTAGATTTCTTCTTGATGTCGGACTTGACTATCTCTCGCTCAACAGAAGCAGCGCGAGCCTGAGTGGCGGAGAGAGCCAACGCATACGGCTCGCCACTCAGATCGGTTCAAAACTGGTAAATGTGCTTTATATACTCGACGAACCCTCGATAGGACTGCATCAACGCGACAACGTAAGGCTAATCAACAGCCTAAAACAGTTAAGGGATTCCGGCAACTCGATTATAGTCGTAGAACACGACAAAGATATTATGGAGGAGGCGGATTATATTGTCGATATTGGTCCCGGTGCTGGTCGTCATGGAGGAGAGGTGGTTTTCCAGGGCAAAGTTGCCGATCTCAAGAAAACACATACCCTGACCGCTTCCTACCTCAGCGGACAACGCTCTATCGCCATACCTGACAGAAGACGTGAAGGCAATGGGAAATATCTTGAAATAAAAGGTGCTTCCGGACATAACCTCAAATCTGTTGACCTCAAGCTTCCTTTGGGTAAATTCATATGCGTCACAGGTGTGAGCGGTAGCGGTAAATCCTCACTTATCAACGGCACACTTCATCCGCTGTTAAGCCAGAAATTCTATCGCTCGCTCCAGGAGCCTCTCCCATATCTTTCCGTGTCGGGCATTGAGAATATCGACAAGGTCGTGACAGTCGACCAATCGCCACTCGGGCGATCTCCGCGCTCCAATCCCGCCACATATACCGGCGTATTCGCCGACATCCGCAAGCTCTTCGTAGAACTTCCCGACTCAAAAATAAGAGGATATAAACCTGGGCGTTTCTCTTTCAATGTATCGGGAGGAAGATGCGAGACATGTAAAGGAAACGGCTACCGCACCATCGAGATGAATTTCCTTCCCGATGTTCTCGTGCCCTGCGAGACATGCCACGGGAAACGATACAACCGCGAGACCCTTGAGGTCAGGTTCAAAGGGAAATCAATCGCGGATGTACTCGAGATGACAGTAAACCAGGCTGTAGATTTTTTTGAGCATGTTCCGTCAATCTTAAAGAAAATCAAGGTACTACAGGATATAGGGCTGGGATACATCAAACTTGGACAACCATCAAGCACTTTGAGTGGCGGCGAGAATCAAAGGGTCAAACTTGCTACCGAACTTGCAAAAAAAGACACCGGAAAGACTCTTTTCATTCTTGACGAACCGACCACAGGTCTTCATTTCGAAGATATAAACGTTCTTCTGGCAGTTATAAACCGTCTTGCCGACAAAGGCAATACTATTGTTGTCATCGAGCATAATCTCGACGTGATAAAGTCTGCCGACTATGTCATAGACCTCGGTCCGGAAGGAGGTAGGGACGGTGGACTTATAATAGCTCAAGGCACTCCGGAAGAAGTTGCAGAGACCAATACACATACTGCTGTATTCTTGAAAAAAGAACTTCAAGAAAGTGCCCGAAATCAGTCAACACAAACTTCCTCACGACCTCAGAAACGTCGAACTAAGCAACGTGCAGATACCGACTGACAAAAAACTATGATAACGGCATCAGGAACATCACATCCTGGTGCCGTTATCATATGCCGGTGGTGGAATAAATACAAGAACCGTGGCTGCAATATTATATTTGTAAATAATTTGAAAAAAGAATAGCTCAGGGCTCTCCCATCTACCTCCCACTATTCACACATAATCTATATTATGTTAAATAACATCGACTGTTTTCATTTTTCCAATATTTTTTTATTCCATCCTTATTAATTTTCATTTCTTTTTATTAAATTTGTAGCTATCAAACCTTGATGTGCCTGTAATATATCCTACAGCTCTCATGTTTAGGCTTTTTTATTATTCAGCCTTAATATCTGCCATGTAAATTGTATGCGGCCGTCAAAACTTGATATTATTCATTAAACATTTTTACAAATATGCTATCTACCGAACTTAAACAAGGCCGGACATACCAGTTCGATGTTATTAAAAACAAATCATCAAGGAAATTCTATAAGATTGCAACCGACGATGGTATTGAATTTTCTTTGCAGAAATTCAAATTCCAACATGGCCTTCCCATTCCTGATTTTATAGATTGTTATGTGAAATCCACCGACCCTCTCACTCTCGGACAAGACATTTCTGTTTTCATCAAGGAGTTTTATAAGGAAGGTGAAGATTATGATTTCAAAATTAAAGCTATAAAGACTGATATTTCAAAAGTATACGAACTGGAAGATGAGCATGATCTCTGCTTCAGGCTATATAATGCGCCAGAATCACTTTCGATAGGCAACCGCGTGAAATGTAAGGTCCTTAGGATCAGAGGGGTTAATGTAAATCTTACTTATGTAGGCACCCTGACAACAAAACTTCCGCTGGAATTCATCGATATTAAAGGATGGCTTAACGCAGCAGGAATCTCTCCATCACTCGAAAGACTAAACATACTCGACACACAATACCGGAAACTCCTCGATTCACTACCGGAATATCATTCTTGCCTTCAGAAATATGACAGAGGTGACGCTTCATGGATAATTGAGCTTTTACATGCAACATCGTCAAACATAACTGACCGTCTCATAGAAAGTAAAGATGACAGATGCAGACTGTCAAAGACTGTCAATCGAATGATGCTTGCGCGCCGAATTGCCTTGTATATTCTTGAAGAATCGGATTTCCTTAGAAACTGTAATGCCGACCAAAGGCAGATCTTACAATCTAAACTGTCAGATCAGGTTGAACTGTTCGATCAATATGGACAGGCCGCCTCGAAAATTTTCAACAAAACAGACGAGGATTATATCGATCAGATGTTTGGGCGCCTAAAGGAAGCCGGTTATCTCTACAAGCCATCACGCCAGTTCAGGATAATGATGACGATCCTTAAACTGCGTCCTGAGTTAATCAACTCCAGGATGGGCGAACTTTTCGACGCTCTGCATAACTGGGAACTTTCAAACTGGCAAAGCGAGCCATTCCGAGGCGCACTCGTGCAGCAACTCCAGATCTTCATAAAAGAGAACTCCGGATTGATAAACATGCTTCCTACCAACGACTCGGCAGACGACAACAAGACAATCATCCGTATAATTCTCGCCATAGCAGTGCAGAGCATTCTTGCCACAGATTCAGACGATGTGGATCTCCCTGTGAACCGCGCCATGCTCTACCGATACATCTCGTATCTGTATCCCAAAAACATACGTCATCTCCTCGACAAAGGGATCGACTCCATTCTCGGATTTGAAAGACCGGCAGAATTCAATTGGAACGACACGGAGCATCCTACTCTTCTGATGCTGAAATCATCCCATCCCTACCTTGCCGGAGAAGAGAGGAATAATCTTGTAAAAACATACACCACCTCAAAAGCTTCCATAAATCTCAGGCAAGGAAACATACATATTGTAGCCAGAGGAGCGGATCCTGAAACGACAGCCATCCCAAACACTCTTGTTGAATGGCTACATCCACGCATCTCCCTCGCAGACGATATTAAAGCGCAGATTGGCAAGAAACCGAAAGACCTCAATATCTATCGCAGACTTTGGGATGATGTGGCATGGTCGATTTTCGGTGAGGAGGAATCTGCCGGGAAAAAAATTACAAAAATTAAGCCTTATAACGGAGAGGAAGTAAGGGTATTCATTGATGATGTCAGAATACTTAATACGGGAAAGGAGAAACAACGGCTACAATTTCATTGCACCATCTGCGATGATCTCTATTTCGGAGAAGGATGGATGCCCTGTGATTCACTGCACATGCTCGGGTGGCTGACATACCGCGACATTCCCTGCAACTATAATGGATCGCTGCGTTTTGCTCAGGACAGCAATGGTGCTCCCCTACTCTTTCCTGCCATTGTGATCATAAAAGACGATGGAATGGAATTCTCAATGAAATCACAGATAGAGGATTTTCTGCTTGAGAATTCATGGCCCGGTGAGGAAAGCGCCTGTATCGTGACACATTTCGACCGTCTCAACAATTGCTGGCTCTGCCTCTCAGAGATAGGATGCACTTATAAAGTGATATGCGATGAGACTACAGATGGACTCTCTGAGGGGATGCTTGTTAGGATAAGACACGTAGAACCTGAACATTCAGTCGGCCTGACTCAGTTCTTCATAGGAGAGATGTCTGACAATCAGGAGAACCTTCCATTGATGATAAAGAAAGAGAACTGTCTGTCAAACCTTATGCAAGGAATCGGGGAACCTGCCGACAATGAGATGGATATCAATTCGGAAGTCGTGGAGATAGAGGAAGTGATGTCGAGAGATGAGTTGACAGAAATCATTTACATGTATCAGAGATTCGCATATTCTGAAAAAGAATATACCATGGCGTTCAATTATCTCGGTTTTGCATCCATACTCTGCCGCATAGCTGAAAACCAGCAGCTCCTGAAAGAGATATCCACCCACATGGAACTTCTTATGCTCCTTCAGGATTTCGGAAGAAACCAGAAGGTAAATATCGAATGGCTTGAACAATGTGAGGGAAAAGTCATATCGGCGCCTCTGCTGGAACGCCTTCACACAAGGCTGAGAATAGTGGCCAATCTCGACATGAACGAGAATGCCGAATGGCTTTGGAATCTTAGAAAAAAGCCCCGCAACGACACCGAAAGGGAACTGGCGTCGCTCGTGCTTTCCTATAATATGATGCCTCGGGAGATGGAGAAAACACGAAAAGAGGTGATGAAAGAGATCTCGACATTACTGAATGTCAACAGCACTTTCTCCGATTCCAAATATTACGGCGACGAGTCGCAGACCGTGGAATTCAAGAGTAGCCTGATATACTCCACCCACGGAGGCTCTCGGCCTGACGTCAAAGAGCAGATGTTTGAGATAGTACATACCATCTGTGGATTCATGAACGCCCGCGGAGGTACGCTTTTCATAGGAGTAAACGATTCTGGATATGAGAACGGGCTCAATGACGATCTGGCATACCGGGAAGCCCACGGACAGAAAGCAACCATTGACGCGATGATTGTTGAGCTGCAGAATCATCTTGACAGGGTAATGCCAAAACATGCCAAAGACCATTGGGAAATCCAGTCAGATCCTGAATCGAAAAAAGGCGTGATAATGGTTAAGGTGCTTCCCGTGGAAGAGCCTGTGGAATACGAAGGTGTGATTTACGTAAGATCCAGCTCAACTACAAAACCGCGTCTTGACGAACAGAGGGATGAATTCATAAAGAACCGAAGCCACAACTATGCACTACTGATGAAGATATGGGGAGTTGGCGATCAGACCGCGGATTCAGGCAATCCAACGGATGCTCTCGAGGTACCAATGCCATCAGGCGATTCCACACCACAAGAGATCGTCGACATACCGGCACCAACAGACGATAGACCCGACATGCCCCAGGATGCCACAACGGATATCCCTGCCATATCCACAGGGAGACATCGCATGAATGTGCTACATTCCTACGAGCTTAATTTCGTGACGCCTGCCTTCTTCCTTTATTTCAACAACGATAATACAATCGTATATTCTCCCGACGACGCTTATCTCGATTATGAACCTGGCTGCCGTCTTGCTCTCGCTGTGCTTGACAGGGAAAAAGACGGATTCCTTGTTTTATGTTATTCCGACGGAAACATCGTTAAAACTCCTCTCTCTTCCTTCTCCCTCCTTTCAGGAAGGGAAAGCCGGAATTTCCGAAATGATTCCTCACTTGATTTCGTAAATATCGCAGGAGCGGGAAACTATCTTCTAAGCGTTGTCAGGTCATCATTCGGGGCATTATTCTACAGAATTGATCCTCTGGCGGACATTGCCGAATCAGATACCCTCACAGCCTTAGGCGAGAAGGTATGCGATAATCCCTACACAATCCTTGCCCAGGAGATTATCACATCTGATAAGCTTCCCTTCTTCGATCTTGAGGCGATCGGAAAGGAGAGCCGTTTCTATGGCATACCTCTTCCTCAAGGCGATGGTACACTTACAGTACAGGAAAGAATAGATAAACTTCTAAATCCGGTAGCACATGCCGAATGACCTGCAACGATATAAAAAACAATGATCCGGCACTGCTTGCGCTTAGAGTGCCGGATCATTGTTTTATATCCAGAGGGTTGCCTCGTCACTTGAATGAATCCGGGAGATCATTTTCATAAAGCACAGTATCGCCAGATTTCATGATACCTGCAAGCACGCTCTGCGCCTCATTAAATGAAGCTACTTCGTAAAGGTTCTCAAGATCGAATCCCTCCTCCTTTATACCTTTCACGATCGACTCCCTGTTATATTGACCGACAACGACTGCGATATCTGAATTCCTCGCTATATGCCTGCCAAATTCCTCGTTGAGCTCAGCTTGTCTGTCGCCGAGTTCTATCATGCCGGGAGTGACGACAATCCTCCTTCCGTTCCTGAATTCCGAAAGAACCTCAAGAGCCATCCTGGATCCTGAGGGATTCGAATTGAAGGCATCATCTATCACTGTAACATTTCCGGGAGTCCTTTTGATACTGAGTCTATGCTCCACCTGTTCAATACGCGCGACGGCTCTCGCTATTGAGCCTGCCGGCATTCCCAGCCTCAATGCTATAATTACGGCCCCCATAAGATTCGAAATGTTGCAAGCCCCGACCAATCGGGTGGTGAGCGCAAGTTCGAATCCGTCGGGTCCCTTTACTGTGAAAGATGTACCCTCAGGAGAGTATTTTATATTCTCAGCATGATAATCCGATTCTTTCTTATTCTCCAGCTCAACACTATATCTCAGACATTCCACATTCCCTACGCTGCGCGACGCGCAATATTCAAAATCATTGTTTACGACTATCAGTCCGTCGGAAGGCAATGCATCTGCAAGCTCAAACTTTGTCGATTGTACATTTTCCATGCTCTTGAACGATTCCAGATGCATGGGACCTACCGCAGTGATAATGCCCATCTTCGGATTGACCATATCACAAATCTCCTTCACATCTCCCTTCTGTTTGGCGCCCATCTCACATATGAACACAGTATGATAAGGCTTCATCATCTCCCTTACCGTACGGATCACTCCCATAGGAGTATTAAACGAACCGGGCGTCATAAGCACCTCGAAATTCTCTGAAAGAATACGCTCAAGATAATGCTTTGTGCTTGTCTTGCCATACGAACCGGTTATACCCACCACTGTAAGATCAGGCATTGACTTGAGTATGGCAACAGCCTCGTTGCGGTATCTGCGATTGATCATCGCTTCCACAGGTTTTAGAATCACAACGGCCAACATTACCACGGCCCAGGAAAAAACAGATAGCAGGAGAAGGATCCCGACCGACACGGCAGGAGCGCTGTATCCACCCCAAAGCCGGGATGCGGACGATGAAACGGCAATCACACCTATATATACCGCCAGCGCAAGCACAACAGTCACTGAATAAATTCGCCAAACCCTTTTTGTGAACACAAGTGGCTTCTTGAATTTCTTACGGAATATGAGCAACACTTTCGTGACACATACCATCGCCACGACAAGAAGCGAAAGACGAAGATCAAGAAGGTTTGAAAAAACCAGAAAAAGCATTGCGACATCCACAAGGCGCCACGTACTTCCCATATCGTTTTTCAGATATCGCCAGTATCTGTCGAGCCGATAACTGTTTTGCTGCAGCATATGTATATCATGTTTGAAATTGAGCGTCATGTATATGCCGCAGATCACATAGATTACAATTAGATAAACATTCATGTCAATGAAATTATTAGTATCCGTTTATTTATAGCCTCTTGCCGCGCTCAGCGTGCTGTCTCGTGACGCAGTTCATTCTTGAAAAACTCCTCCACAACCGCTTTGAATCCAAATGGATTGTCAAGGAAAGAATAATGGCCGCATTCAGGAAAACTTACAAGACCTGCGTCAGGTATGAGCCTCTCCATAGTCTTAGCGTCAGATAAAGGAGTGGCAGTATCGTTCTCACCCCATACAAGCAATGTCGGAGATTTTATCGCTGGCATGACATGTTTTAGATCCTCGTTCACACATTTGCTCATCACCGCTCTCATAACAGGGGAAGAATTACGGTAATCGGCCGATCCTTTACGTGAACGCCACCTCTCAATTACAGCCTTACTCCTATCCTTACCCATTAAAATGCGGCAAAGGAGCTTCCCTACCTTGAATGAATATACTCTGTAATAATATGCCGGTCCTCTCCTTGGTTTGATTCCAGCCGCATCAACAAGAAGTATTTTTCCTACCTTATTGCGAGATGAAAGCAGAATAGCTATACGCCCTCCGAAAGAGTGTCCTACAAGCGAAGGAGTGTCTAATGAGAGACGCTCGATGAATTTCTCCATTAACCGGGTGAAATCATCCACACCCCACACTCCGGCAGGCTCATCGCTCTGCCCATGCCCCGGGAGATCAACATTAAACACCCTCATTCCTTTCTCCAGGATTCTGGCTATGCTGGCCACGGTGGTATGGTCACAGCCCCAGCCATGCATCACGATGACCGTCGGTGCGTTTTCCGGCCCGGTCTCCTCATAATGTATCGTAATGCCGTCGATATCTATGTTTTTTTCCATTGTTCAATCAGATTCCGGCAACTGTCATGTCCACTATCCGAGAGCATTTGACGCTGCCAAATATCAGTGCAAAATTACTTAAAAAAACTTTAATCTCACGATGAGCGATGCAGGATATTTGCTCAGCATACATTTTTTTGCTATATTTGCACTCCACTTCTCCCTTCTCGTGGCGACGCACGTAGCGTTAACCTTACAACATCCGCTCCAGAGAGCACACCCGGAGCGTTATCAAAAAGATTTTCCTGTCAGCGATGATAACAAAATGGAACTATCAACCTCTCACCCTGCAGCAGAAAGGGCAGGCCGATGAAATCCTCCAGAATTGTGGAGGAGCCAATCCTATCGCCGAGCTGCTGATAAGAAGAGGAGTGACAACACCACGGGAAGCCCAGGCATTTTTCAGTCCGTCGATATCCGACCTCCACGACCCTTTCCTGATGCAAGGTATGGACAAGGCCGTCAACCGTCTCAACAAGGCCATGGGCGCGAAAGAGAGAATCATGGTGTATGGCGATTATGATGTCGACGGCACCACCGCCGTTGCCTTAGTCTACAAATATCTCCAGAACTACTACAGCAATATCGAATACTACATACCGACAAGGTATGAGGAGGGATATGGCATATCTTTGAAGAGCATCGAATACGCAGCTGAAAACGATGTCAAACTCGTGATTGTACTCGACTGCGGAATAAAAGCAATAGAAGAGATTGCGTATGCCAAAGAAAAAGGTATCGACTTCATAATATGCGACCATCATGTGCCTGACGAGACACTTCCGCCGGCTGTGGCCATCCTGAATCCGAAGATGCCCGGATCATCATATCCTTGCAAACATCTTTCCGGATGCGGTGTCGGATTCAAGTTCATGCAGGCTTTCGCCATGAGCAACGGCCTTACAAACCACAATGAACTCGAGTCTCTTCTTGATCTCGTGGCGGTAAGCATCGCCGCCGACATTGTTCCTATTATTGGAGAGAACCGTGTCATGGCTTATCATGGCTTGCGAAGATTAAATTCCAACCCGAATCTCGGACTCAGAAGCATAATACGACTTTGCAAGCTGACCAATAAGGATATTACCATCAGCGATGTCATATTCAAGATCGGGCCACGCATTAACGCCTCCGGACGCATGCAGAGCGGCATAGAGGCAGTCGACCTTCTCGTATGCCGCGATCTCCACGACGCTTATGAGAAAGGGAAAGACATCGATCAATATAACAAAGACAGGAAAGAACTTGACAAAAAGATCACTGAAGAGGCCAATTCCCTTATCGAAAATAATGTCAATATAATACACGATCGCCGCTCAATTGTGGTCTACGACAAGAACTGGCATAAAGGCATTATCGGCATTGTGGCGTCACGCCTCACCGAACTGTATTATAAACCATCCGTGGTCCTCACATACTCCAATGGCCTTGCCACAGGTTCTTCAAGGTCTGTACAGGGATTTGATATATATTCAGCGGTTAATTCGACCCGCGACCTCCTTGAAAATTTCGGTGGCCACACCTATGCCGTAGGACTATCCCTAAAAGAGGAGAATATCCCCGAGTTCCGTCGGCGTTTCGAGGAATATGTGTCTTCGCATATACAGCCCAACCAGCTTACGCCAATGATCGAGATCGACGCCATGATAGAATTCGCCGACATAACTCCTGAACTTGTGGCGTATCTTAAGAAATTCAACCCATTTGGCCCGGGCAACCAGAATCCGGTGTTCTGTTCGCGTAACGTCTTTGATTTTGGCACAAGCAAACTGGTCGGCAAGAATCTCGAGCACATCAAACTTGAACTTGAAGACAACAGCACAAGCCGCGTGATCAATGCCATAGCTTTCAACATGGCTCCTTATTTCGAGCATATCCACGCACATAAGCCCATCGACATATGCTATACTATCGAGCAGACCAAACATGCCAACAGCCTTGACTCCGTCCAGCTGATGATCCGCGACATCCGTCCGTCGGAAGGCTGATCGTTCATTCCCCTTATCCATATTCCCTCTTCTTTTATCGGAAGAGTCTCTCTCATCCGCTGTAAATTATGGACATTCACGAAATACTGAAAAAATACTGGGGCTATGATTCATTCCGACCTCTTCAGGAGGATATAATCAATTCAGTCATTGACGGCAAAGACACTCTTGGTCTCATGCCCACCGGCGGTGGTAAATCTATCACATTTCAGGTGCCGGGTCTTTACTTCGACGTAGGCACCACGATTGTGGTCACTCCTCTTGTATCGCTTATGAAAGACCAGGTCGACAATCTCCGGCGTCGACGGATCAGAGCTGTGTATTTTCATGCAGGAATGTCGCCGTCAGAAAACCGGGCAGCCTGGGAAAAACTTGTCAATGGAAAAGCACGATTTCTCTATATTGCCCCTGAACGTCTGCGCAACGACCGGTTTATGCTTGAGATACGTCAACTCGACATACGCCTCATAGTTGTTGATGAGGCCCATTGCATTTCTCAATGGGGATATGATTTCAGACCCTCCTATCTTGAGATAAAATCACTTAGAAAAATTAAACCAAGGGTGCCGGTCCTTGCGCTGACCGCCACAGCAACCCCGGAAGTTGCCGAAGATATCTGCCATCAGCTCAAGTTCAAAGACCATAGCGTATTCAGAAAAAGTTTCGTTCGCGACAATATAAGCTATATCGTAAGAAAAACGGAATCGAAGATACATGAGGTGCTTCATATTCTCTCGCGGACCTCAGGGTCATCGATAGTATATGTCAGGAGTCGCAAGCGTTGTAAAGAGATATCCGATTTTCTGCAATCTGCAAATATATCATCGACATTCTATCATGCCGGACTTGATTTCAAACTTAAGGAGGAACGTCAGAACGTATGGCAGGGCGGCGCGGTCAGGGTCATGGTAGCCACAAATGCCTTTGGAATGGGAATCGACAAACCGGACGTGAGAGTCGTGATCCATTATGATATTCCACCCTCTCTCGAAGAATATTATCAGGAAGCGGGAAGAGCCGGACGAGACAGCCTACCCTCTTATGCTGTGCTTCTCGCCTCTAAAAACGATCGTGCGACCATGCACCGACGCATCACAGAGGCTTTCCCGGAACGCAAAGTTGTGAAGAAGACTTACGAACGTATCTGTAATTTCCTTCATGTAAGCGTCGGCGAGGGTTACGAGTCTGTGAAACAGTTCGATATCTTGAAATTTTGCAATAGTTTCTCTATTCCGGAGAAAACCTGCCGCTCCTCACTTCGCCTTCTTTCTCAGGCACGCTATCTTCAGTTTATCGAGGATCCCGACAGCCGCTCGCGTGTAATGATACTTTGCTCACGTGAAGAACTGTATGACATACATGATCTTTCCGAAAGCACTGAGAAAGTGCTTTCGATAATTCTCCGTCTTTACACCGGTCTTTTCTCCGACTATATCTATATCTGGGAACCTGAGATCGCCACACGTTCCCTTATGTCCGAGAACTCCGTCTATGAAGCACTTCTCGATCTTTCAAGAAAAAAAATTGTCAGCTACATACCTCGTTCCAGCCTTCCCATGATATATTTTCCGACTGCGAGAGAGGAAATCTCGTCAATTCTGATAGGGAAAGATATCTATGAAAACAGGAAACGTGTCATGGAATTCCGCACAGAGTCTATTCTGGAATATGTATATGGAGAAAAGGGATGCCGTGTAAAAAAGATGCTCGCGTATTTCGGGGAGAAAGATTCCCGTGACTGCGGGAAATGCGATATATGCCGGAAAAAGAAATGCGATCACAATCAGCCTGCCGAGACTATGGATGTAATTGTCGCCAACATTGTCTCCTTCATACAGACGCATCCGGAGGGAACTACCCTTCCGGCCCTGGAAAGACACTGCGGCAGGAATCAGGAATCAGTGGCGGCTGCCGTAGCCTTCCTATGCAACGAAGGATTCATGGAATGTCGCGATGGCCTGTATAAATTCTCAGAGTCATTCCGCCCATGATCGGACTTGCAGACTGCAACAATTTTTTCGTCTCCTGTGAGCGAACGGTTGATCCTTCACTTGAAGGACGACCTGTTGTAGTGATGAGCAACAACGACGGCTGTATTGTGGCAAGAAGCAATGAGGCGAAGGCCCTCGGTGTCAAAATGGGGCAACCGGTGTTCGAGATACGCGGCTTAATCGATTCAGGAGCGCTAATTGCAATCTCGGGCCACCATCTGCTTTATAGGGAGATAAGTCTTAAAGTGCATGATATATTCCGGAAATATGCGCCTCGCACACTTGACTATTCTGTGGATGAGGCCTTTCTATGTATGGATGGAATTCCCGACAGATCTCTTGCCGAAATTGGCGAAAGGATCTGTGACGACTGTCTCTTACTCGCCGGAGTTCCAGTCACCATAGGATTCTCACATACCAAGACACTTGCAAAGATAATCACTGAGGTTGGAAAGAAACGGAAAAAGAGAGTCAGTATACTTTCGGAGAGCGATGAGATAAAGGCTTTACTGCACTCACTTCCCATATCTGAGCTTTGGGGAGTCGGTCGGAGAATATCTAAAAAATTGTATGAATGCGGCATCTTTTCAATAGGTGACTTCGCTGAAACAAGACAATCCAAAATAAGAGATTTGCTCGGAATAAGTGGAGAACGAAGCTGGCTTGAGCTCCATGGAGTCGACTGTATCCACCTCGACAGCATCGAACGCCCGCTCCAGGAATCCGTAAGCGAGACACGCACATTTCCACGCGATATTTGCGATTTCAATTTCTTGAAAGCAAGGATTGCAATATATGGTGCGGACTGCGCATTGCGTCTGCGGGCTATGAACGGAGTGTGCAGATGTATCAGTGTATTTCTAAGAACTAACAGATACCATACAGAAAGAGGAATATACTATCCTGAAGCATCCGTGACGCTTGAAACGCCGACAGATCTGACCCATGTGATCGTAGACGCAGCTATAGAATGCCTGAAGAAAATCTATTCGTCTGATGTCGCATATAAGAGAGCCGGCGTAATACTGTCGGATATCACACCGGTAAAATCGGTCGTGCCTTCGCTCTTCGACAGCATCGACGACACATCAAGAAAGGATCGGACTGACTCGGCCCCGGCTCTTATGGAGGTGCTCGACAGGCTTAATCACTCAGTTGGGAAATCCGTAGTCAGGTTGGCGTCACAGCTTACACAAGGACATCCGGGACGCAATGACGGATATTCCTCGTCATTCCATTCTCCGTCAGAAAAGAAGAAACGATAAAAGATATGTCAATTGTCCACAGAGTCTTTCAATACAATCCCTGAGCGGGAAGATGATGCACGCGTTTCAGGAATTGCGATATAAGGTTTCACGGAATCCGTCCGGATTGAATCTGCGGCAAGGGCTTTCCCGAGTTCTTTCTCTTTCTTATGTATGACAGAGACAAGACTGTCGAGCATATTTATCAGGGAATCGTTCTCTTCCTGAGTCATACGCAAATCCGTATCGGGTGGAAACTGGAAATTCACTTTTACGATATTGTCTTCAAATCCGCGTGTCATCCTTTGGAATGATGCAGAATCCGACACATTCCCGATACTATCGGTATATGTTCTTATAAGGCTGACACTTTTCATGAAAAGCTGTCTTGCCATGGCATGCCCGTTGTCATCTTTTCCATCGCGGCAGGATGCGCATCCTGCGATGGATGCTAAAACCACGAAAGATAAGGCGAATTTGGGTAATACTGAGTATTTTGTCATCACAAATGAATCAACTTTGGCTTAAGGTATCTTGCTGTGTATGATGCGGTGCATTCCGCCACCTTCTCAGGAGTCCCTTCGGCAACCACCGTGCCACCTCCTTCTCCACCTTCCGGACCTATGTCAATGACCCAGTCTGCCGATTTCACGACATCCATGTTATGTTCAATTATTATCACGGTATGACCTTTCTCCACAAGAGCATTGAGCGACTTAAGCAACGTGGCGATATCATGGAAATGAAGGCCTGTGGTAGGCTCATCAAAAATGAAAAGTGTATGGTCAAGGTTTTCCTGGGATATGAAATATGCAAGCTTGACTCGCTGGTTCTCCCCACCGGAAAGTGTGGATGAACTCTGACCGAGTTTAATGTATCCAAGCCCGACATCCATTAGAGGCTGAAGTCGCTTGATAATCTTTTTCTCCTGGCTTCCTGGATTCTCGCTAAGAAACTCTATGGCCTGACGTATGGTCATCTCAAGGAAATCATAGATATTCTTTCCCCTGTAAGTCACATCAAGCACTTCTTGCTTGTATTTCTTACCATGGCAGACCTCACACTCCACTTTTATGTCAGCCATAAACTGCATGGGAATCGTTATCGATCCCTCCCCTTTGCACTCCTCGCATCTGCCACCCTCGGCATTAAATGAAAAGAATGAGGGTGTGAAACCCATCTGTCGGGAAAGTTGCTGGTCAGCGAAAAGCCTACGGATCTCGTCGAAAGCCTTAAGGTATGTTGCAGGATTAGAGCGCGAGGAAGTTCCGATAGGATTCTGGTCAACAAACTCCACTGCCTTGACATCGCGTAGATCGCCTGACAATTTATGGTATGCTCCCGGAGCATCAGTCGATTCGCCGAGTTCCCTGGCAAGAGCCTTATACAGTATTTCTCTCACAAGTGTGGATTTGCCCGAACCGCTGACTCCAGTCACGACTGTCATTATGCCAAGTGGGAAACGCACGTCAATATTCTTAAGATTATTCTCCTGTGCGCCGGCTATCTCGATATACCTTTTCCATGGACGTCGGAGAGGAGAATAGTCGATCGTTCTTACTCCTCTAAGATAATCTACGGTATATGAATCGGAAGGTTCTCCCGACTCAAGAGTTTTCTTAAGATCACCCTGATATACAATCTCTCCACCCAGACGACCCGCATCCTTGCCGATATCGACAATATAGTCGGCCGCAAACATGATCTCCTCGTCATGCTCCACCACAATGACGGTGTTGCCTATCTGCTGGAGCCGACGAAGCACGGATATCAGTCTCTGCGTGTCGCGCGAATGCAATCCGATACTCGGCTCATCAAGTATGTACATCGACCCGACAAGCGATGATCCGAGTGAGGTGGCGAGATTTATACGCTGACTCTCTCCGCCGGATAGCGTTGACGACAGACGATCAAGTGTGAGATATCCAAGTCCGACTTCGTCGAGAAACTCAAGACGGTTATTAATCTCAACCAGCAGACGTTTGGCGATCGCCCTGTCGGTGTCCGACAGATTCAGCTCTGCAAAAAGCCTGCGAAGAGAAGAAATCGGCATTCTTACAAGATCTGTGATTGTATGTCCGTCTATCTTCACATATTCCACATCCTTATGAAGACGGGAGCCATGACATTCCGGGCAACGTGTTTTCCCTCTGTAGCGCGCCTTCAGGACACGGTATTGTATCTTATATTGGTTCTCATCAACCCATCTGAAGAAACCGTCGATACCTTCCCATGCATGATTGCCGTGCCACAGGAAACTTTTCTGCTCAGCCGTAAGATCCGAGTAAGGAGTATGTATGGGGAAACTGAATCTTGGTGCGAGATGGATCAGATGCTTCTTCCATTCCCCCATTTTCTCCCCACGCCAACATTGCACGGCATCCTGATAAACGGAAAGAGACTTGTCAGGGACAACAAGATCCTCCGATATTCCCATCACCTTGCCGAAACCCTCACATACCGGACAGGCTCCGTATGGATTATTGAAATTAAACATCAGATCGTTTGGCTCTCTGAATTCCATGCCGTCTGCCATGAATTTTCGCGAGTAACAATGCTCATGTACGCCGTCGGAAGTCCAAGCCTTTATTATGCATTGGTCATGGCCTTCATAATATGCTGTCTCTATCGAGTCGGTGAGACGGGATATCTCATCCTTGTCATCCCTGACAGCAAGACGGTCGATCAACAGACGGTATCCATCCGTCCCCGAAGGATGTGTTCCCGCAAGCACGTCACTGATGTCATAAAAGTCACCTTCTTTTTCAAGACGTGAATATCCCTCTTTCATGTATATCTCAAGCTGTTGCTCGAAAGTTCTCCCTTCCGCGACATTGATATCCACAAGAACTGCAATTCTTGTCGACTCAGGATAGGCAAATGCCGCCTTGACAATATCCTCGATCGAATGTTTTCTTACCTCTCTACCGGATAATGGCGAGAAAGTATGACCTATCCGAGCGAAAAGCATACGTAGATAGTCATATATCTCAGTAGATGTTCCGACTGTACTCCTTGGATTACGGGTATTAACTTTCTGCTCAATGGCAATCGCCGGGGGAAGACCCTTGATATAGTCGCATTCAGGTTTGGCCATACGCCCAAGAAACTGGCGCGCATATGCCGAAAGGCTCTCAACATATCTACGCTGACCCTCCGCATAGAGAGTATCGAAAGCGAGCGAGGACTTACCGGAACCACTCACTCCCGTCACAACTATGAATTTATTAAGAGGAAGCGATATGTCGATATTCTTAAGGTTATTTACTCTCGCTCCCTTTATTTCTATCGTCTTATTATCCATCTGCTATTTTGAAAAAAAGGCTTTATACTACGGTTGCACCGTATGCGCGGAGGCATCGAGTCGCTGCAATCACGAAAGGATCATCATATAAGCCGGCATATATCGGCAGGTGATCACGAAAGACCTATATAATAGAACGAAGCAATATAGTGAAATGTTATATAGGTCTACCAACCGCAGACGAGGCTGCCAGTAAATAACTGACAGCCCCGTCTATTTATTTTCCTGCCGGAATCCGGTCAAAGATTAATATTGAGATGGATCGAAGGAACTGCAACCCAGGGATCAGATGGAGTCCAGTTTACAGAAATAGTATTACGCGGGCCATAAACATCGCGATAAGGATAGATCCGCTGGGTGTAGAACCGGTTGCCTCTGCGATATCTCACTATGTAGGTGTCATAATCTATCTGCCATACATCCACATCGCGGCATCCTCTTGTGGCGTATCTCACCATCGGAGCAAGACGTGGTGGAGGTGGAGGAGGCACCGGGCCATATCTTCTCGGAGGAGGAGGAGGCACCGGACGATAGTGCTGAGGAGGAGGAGCGGGACGATAGCCGTTGACAGGTCTATAGCGTTTGTCATGCTTTCTGTTGTCATGACGTCGGTCGATGTATTTATCCTTATGTCTCTTCTCGCCCCTGTCTCCAGGACGGGCAACTGAATTTCCATAATGACGATCGCTGCGGTGATTCCGGTCACGCTGTTCCTGACGGTCACGGTCTCTGTGGTCTCTGTGTCGGTCGGCGAAAGCCACATTCGTACCTATAGAGAGAAAAAGAGAGAGAATCAATGATGTAACAATTGGTCTCATAGCGGTGACTTTTAAATGTTATGGGGAATAATCCGTTTATAAAAAAGACAAATAATCACCGTAAGGTTTATGATATGTACGCAAAAAAATGTTAAGAACGCAATCTCATTTCATATCCAGCCATTCTCGCCACATATCTGCCGTCTGATCCATACCGGCGCCACCATAAAGTTCCACAAGCCTCATTATGGGTTCTCTATTGCCATTATCACATTTTGCCGCCGCTTGATAATTAAGTGCCGCATTAGAAAGGTCGCCGTCTTCCGCGAGAAAATCACCTTTTGTCATACATGCTTCATAATACCGTTCTCCTCTCCCTTTGATTATTCCATCAAGTATCCGATAACCCTCTTTACGCTCTCCCCTCCCGACCTGTGCGATCGCCTTTCCAAGCAAAGCTCGTTGACTTTGAGAATAAATGCGAAGAGATTTCTCAAATTGAGATAGTGCGGCATCATAATCGGCATCTCTTTCCATGATTTCAAAACCCATTGAGCAGAACTCATCCGATAAAGTGGCGAGCAACTCATCCTGCTCCTTTATTTTCGCATGAAGTTTGTCTGTCTCCGACAAAAATCTTGAAATAAGACGTCTAACACTTTTTTTCGAGAAGGCTCCTACAAGGCTTTCGACTTCCCATAACGTCTCTACAGAATCTTTATATGCACCGCCTCTATATTGCTTGATAGCCTCCAGAGAGAGTCTATGTGCGCTGGCCTCCTGTATGACGCGGTCAGCTGCTGCGTTATCGTTATAATTCTTACTGAAACACACTGCTCCCGGACTGACGATAACATCATATTTCCTTATCGGATTGACAAATCTAAGACCTTCCAAGCTCCTGCACCGACTAAGCGCCACATACGTCTGTCCTGCAGAAAACGCACCTCTTCCCATATCGATAGTGACACTGTTGAATGTCAGCCCCTGACTTTTATGTATCGTAAGTGCCCAGGCAGCCTTGAGAGGAAACTGAATGAATCTGCCAAGCACCTCCTCCTTTACTTTACGTTCCTTCTCATCGTAAGTATAGGTTATATTCTCCCAGGTCTCCTGATCCACTCTCTCCACTCTGCCGTCTTCAAATTCTATTAATATCTCCTTTTCTGATATTTCCTTAACCCTTGCAATAGTGCCGTTGATCCAACGTCGGTCTTTATCATTACGTATCATCATGACCTGAGCGTCTTTTTTAAGGGTCAGGCTAAGTTCTGTGGGAAGTAATTTATCCGGGAAATCATCTTCTATCACACCTTCAAAGACGAACTCCTTTCCCGGGAGCTGCTCCATACATTCTGAATTTATTGCATTCGCCGCATCTTTGCGCGAAGCGAGTATTATACCGAATTTATCCTCGGTCTTCTGCATATTGTCTTGCTCCACACGAGAATTGAGCAAGCGGAGATCAGCTTCTGTGACACGGTTCAACCTAACCTTGTCGAGCAATTCTATAAAACTCGCGTCCGACTGCCGATAGATCTTTTTCAATTCGACAGAGACGAGTTCAGCTTTTCTATATGCATTGGCGTTGAAAAAGAAAAAATCCTGGTAATACCTCGCGAGTATATCTCTCGTATCAGGTGTTACTACCGGTTCAAGCTGAAAAATATCCCCCACGAGAAGGAGCTGTACTCCTCCGAAAGGCAATCCAGGCTTTCTTCTCACACCCCTCAGCAGACGGTCGATAAAATCAATGGTATCAGGTCTGACCATTGATATCTCATCTATTATTATCAACTCAAGTTCACATAGGAGCTTCCGTTTCTTCCTTGAAAATTTACCGCTTTTGGAGAAAGCAGACACAGAATATTCCGGATCATCCGGAGGCACCGGACGCAGCGGCATCTGGAAAAAGGAATGGATTGTCATGCCCCCGACATTGACCGCGGCGACACCTGTGGGCGCAAGCACCACAAACTGTTTATCAATATGCTTGCAAATGTAGCGTAAGAAAGTTGATTTACCCGTACCGGCTTTACCCGTCAAGAATAAATTGGCGTCTGTAAGACGCAGGATATCGCAGGCTTTCCGGAATTCCTCGTTGGCGGGATCTATTATGTCGGTAAGTTCTGTCATAGGATATGGTTTACCGGAATTATTCAATGGTATCTTCCCTTAAGATTTGAATAAAATACGCTACATCAGAGGAGAGAGGAAAGCGTCCTCATATACCTCAAGTCTGTAGTCAGTGAAATCTCCTGTCAGTGTGACTATGTCATAGCGGTATTCAAAATCCGCCGGTTGCATCCTTAAGTAGATGTCAGCCCCTCGTGCCATCCTTTTCATTTTGTCCGGGGTCACAGCATCAAGCGCATCCATATGTCGGCCGCTTCTCGCCTTAACCTCTACAAAGACTATGATATCATCTGTCTGGGCGATGATATCTATCTCTATACGTCGGCAGCGCCAGTTCCTTTCCCTTATCGCGTAACCATTGGCCACATAATACTCCACAGCCTTGGCTTCGGCGAATTTACCGAAGTCAAGGTCGCGGAGTTTATCATTTCTGTCCATTCAGAGATCAGAAAGCTTTGAACGATAGGTCAAGCCCCTTTACACTATGGGTCAAAGCGCCGACAGAGATAAAGTCTACGCCTGCTTCGCCATATGCACGCAGATTCTCCAACGTGATGCCGCCGCTCGATTCTGTCTCACACCTTCCGCCGACAAGTTTCACCGCCTCTTTGGTAAGTTCCGGAGTAAAATTATCGAACATTATCCTGTCTACGCCACCAGCTGCGAAAACCCTGTTTATATCGTCGAGAGAACGGACCTCAACCTCTATTTTCAGATCCTTGCCGTTTGCCTTGCAATAATCCCTCGCGCGCTCAATAGCTTTCTCTATGCCCCCGGCAAAATCGATGTGATTATCCTTGATTAGTATCATGTCGAAAAGACCGATCCGGTGGTTAGTCCCTCCCCCGATCTTTACTGCCTCTTTCTCCATGATTCTCATTCCGGGGGTTGTCTTACGCGTATCGAGCACCTTTGTATGCAGACCTTTGAGTTCATCCTGATAGCGGCGTGTCATGGTAGCCACGCCACTCATGCGCTGCATGATGTTGAGCATCGTGCGCTCAGCCACGAGAAGAGATCTCACCGGGCCCTCCGCCACGAAGACGATGTCTCCGGGCTCCACGCTCTCACCGTCATTGATCATGACATCAACTTTGATTGATGGATCGACCTTATGGAGCACCCTGATTCCCTCCTCAACTCCAGCGATGATACCGGCTTCCTTCACAAGAAGCCTCGAACGTCCCATCGCCTCAGCCGGGATTGTCGACAATGTGGTGTGGTCGCCGTCGCCTATGTCTTCCGCGAATGCCAGATCAAGCAATTGCTCTATGAGCTGCTCTTTTGTTTCCATTATTTTTCTTAATTTTGTGTGGAATTTCTTTTTCATGCGAAATTACAAAAAAATATGGAGATTTTATTGCTTACAGTAGGCAAAACGACTCAAAAATATATCCGGGAAGGGATCGACGAGTATCTTAAACGTCTGAAACGATACATACCTTACCGTATCGTATCGATTCCCGACATTCGTACATCTCGCGCCATTACCCCCGAATTACAGAAAATCAAGGAAGGGGAAGCCATTCTTGATTTCCTTTCCCCGTCCGACCACTGCATTCTTCTTGACGAACACGGCAAGGAATACACATCGTCAGATTTTGCATCCGCCCTTGAGAAGATTATGGCCTCCGGCAAAAAAAGAGCCGTCTTTGTGGTAGGCGGCCCTTATGGTTTTTCAGAAAATGTCTACAGTCGTGCTGATGCGAAGGTGTCGATCTCGAGGATGACTTTCACCCATGAGATGGTACGTCTTTTTTTTACTGAGCAGGTGTATCGGGCGATGACGATTCTGCGCGGCGAGCCTTACCACCATGAATGATATGTCGTAGTGACGGGGCAAACGACAAACACACCAATACCAGCATCCCTATCACATAAAGAGATGTGCAATGTCTTAGGATGCCGGCATTGTCTACGCCAAACTCACGGGCGCTACCCGCTGTGTCGGGAGAAAGGAAATCATCTATGCTGATCGCGGAAAGGGTACTTTTCCAGATTATTTTTCCGGCCTCGAGATACACAATACCGGGATTGCCTCTGACAACTTCTTTTATTTGTGTATCGTCGGCGGTATAGATCGGATAACTCGCCATGGAGAGATCTTCCCATTCTTCTATCTCACTAAGCGATCCGGATACGATGCCGACCATCCTTACATTATGCTTCACCGACCATTCATAAAGAGAATTCAGTTTCCATGTAGTGGCCGGCGAGACCTGCGCAAGATCGGGAATCATTACAAGAAGTTCCTTACCCTCGTTGTCAATAGCCTCTTCCGTCAAGTCTTCACTCCCTTCCCTGTCATATATTCTAAGGTTTTTATGTTCCTCAACGTTGTCTGATACATTCCCGGATACCGGAATCTCTTTTCTATCAACAAAGACCCATCCTTCCGATTCATCCGGAAGCTCATCATCTGCTGAAAATTCTTCCCTTTGGCCTTCTTTCTCGTATATGAATTTGAAAGCGGTGTCGGAAGAATCCATCTCCTCCTGATCGATTATAGGCTCACCCTGTCTGTATTGACGGAAATCAATAAGTGGCTGGCTTCCGTAACCATATATCTCAATAACGAGAATAAATATGGAACTCAACAATATGGAGATCCATTGCAAAGCGGGGGTGATGAGCCAGTGGCAACGACGGTTGTATATCACAAGCCATACCACTGCAAGTGTCAGAAAGACATTTTTCCAAAACGTAGCCCAATTGCTGATGACAAGAGCGTCGCCAAAGCATCCGCAGTCGTCAACCGGATCTGATATGGCAATCCACAAAGACAAAGGCAGCATGATCGCCATCAGAAGAAGGATAACCACAGCAATAGACCGGCGCAGACACCCGGCGGCCAACAGGACACCGACAACAAACTCTGCGGCACATAGCGCGAAAACGCCTGCAAGTTCAAGATTTGGCCAGATATCCAATGATAGTGCCGAAAGATAGGCATCTACCTTATAGAGAGTGCCCCATGGATCAACTGCCTTCACAAAGCCGGAGAATATGAAGACACTGCCGACACTGATACGGAGTATCCACGTCACAACGTCGGTAATACGTCTGTTTCGGGAAGATCTGACCACAAGTCGCTCATTCTCCATAATTAAGCTTTATCAATGCGAAAAGCGAGTAATTGATCATATCCATATAGTTGGCATCAATACCCTCGCTTATCAATGTCTTGCCATCATGATCTTCTATCTCCTTCGTACGCAGGAGCTTCTGGAGTATTATATCCGTAAAGCTTGACACTCTCATATGCCTCCAGGCCTCATCGTAGTCATGATTCTTATCAAGCATCAGCGATGTGGCACGAGAGATTGACTCATCGTAAAGTTTTGAAGCCTCCTCAGGAGATATCTGACTGCCGGATCCGAGACGAAGTTGTATGAGGGCGATTGCACAGTAGTTGACGATTCCTATGAATTCCGGTTCAATACCTTCGTCGACCGCAGATTTCCCCTTCTCCTCTATCGAGCGTATCCTGCGCGCTTTTATATAGATCTGGTCTGTCAGGCTCGACGGACGCATCACACGCCACGATGTACCATAGTCATGAAGTTTCTTTACAAATATATCCTTGCATTTTGCGGTCATTTCGGAGAATTCCTTTTTTGTATCGGGAATATATGCTTTCTCTGTCATTTTTATACTATTGTTTATTGTTTTTGTCCGGTCTGCCATCCCATCCACTCTTACTTTTCTATTCAGCATCGCTTAAAGATGCGCAAATTTACGAATTTTTGTTGATTTTTGTCGTTAATTTATAGTCATTGCTGCACTTTTATTCTTAATTTTGCAGAACGATACGCCTTGTCTTATAACATAGAGGAAGTTTAATCTTCCAAACTATGCCCATACCACATGCACGTATTGCCTTTATAACCCGCAAACAAAAAGCTTTATAATGAGAGTGTTTCTACCCGAATGGACTCCTCAGGAGGCTGTGCTCATGGCATTGCCGGCTGAAGATACAGACTGGAATTATATCCTGTCGGAAGCGCGCGATCAATATGTCAGAATAATAAAAGCATTTACCGCCGAAAACATACGAGTGGTGCTACTTTGTCATGACGCATCCGAGGCGATGAATCTGTTTCCACAATGCTGCAAAGAGTTAATCTCCTTCGTCGAGACGCCGTATAACGACACATGGACCCGTGACTACGGGCCTATATCCGTTATCAAGGACGATAGGCTCAGGGCTTTGGATTTCGGCTTCAATGGCTGGGGCCTTAAATTTGCTTCAGACCGCGACAACCTTGTCAATCTGAGACTTAACGAGAAATGCGTCTTTGACCAGTCAGTCTACCGCAATGAAAGATCATTCATTCTTGAAGGAGGATCGGTGGAGACCGATGGGGAAGGCACCGTCCTGACCACCACCCGCTGTCTGTGCTCTCCCAATAGAAACGGAGGCCTCTCAAAACATGAAGCCGCTCAACACCTGTCAGACCTTCTCGGAGCAACCCATATCCTCTTTCTCGATTATGGTGCTCTTGAAGGCGATGACACGGATTCACACATTGACACGCTTGCAAGGATGGCTCCAGGCAACACCATCCTTTTCACCGGATGCAGGAACATGGATGACCCACATTTCGAGGAACTTCTCAAAATGCGCGCTCAACTATCAATGTTCAGGAACTCTATGGGAGAACCTTTCAACCTTATTGAGCTACCGTTCCCGGATCCTGTATACAATGAAGACGGAAGCCGACTCCCTGCCACCTACGCAAATTATCTCATAACCGATAAGGTTATCTTCATGCCTCTCTACAATCAACCGCATAACGATATGCTTGCGATGCAGACCGTGAGGATAGCCTTCCCTGACTACAAAGTTGTGGGAATAGAATGCCTCACTCTTCTGAGACAACACGGATCGCTGCATTGCGCTACGATGCAGATCCCCAGGAATCTCTTCAATCCAGTATTATTTGACCTCTAACCCGATAAGAAATATGAACAGGCTCAAGATAGGTATGGTTCAGCACTCTTTCAGCTCCGACGTCGATTTCAACCGGCAACGCAACATAGCCGCTATTGAGAATCTCGCGGATGAAGGTGCGGATCTGGTTGTTTTGTCAGAATTACACGATTCACTGTATTTCTGCCAATGTGAAGATGTCGAGAATTTCTGTTATGCTGTGGATCCGGATGAATTTGCCGGAATATATTCCGCTGTGGCGGCCGAGAATAATGTGGTCATAGTAGCCAGCGCTTTTGAGCGCCGGGCTCCCGGCCTGTACCACAACACGGCAATGGTATTTGATTCTGACGGATCCCTTGCCGGGAAATACAGGAAAATGCACATACCGGACGATCCCGGATTCTATGAGAAATTCTATTTCGCTCCAGGCGACCTCGGGTTTGAGCCTGTAAAGACATCTCTTGGTCGTCTTGGTGTCCTGGTATGCTGGGACCAATGGTATCCGGAAGCCGCGCGTCTCATGGCAATGAAAGGTGCGGAAATGCTTATCTACCCCACAGCAATCGGATGGAATCCCGACGACCCGCAAGATGAGAAAGACCGCCAGAGAGAAGCCTGGATCACCATTCAGCGTGCGCATGCGGTAGCCAACGGCATCCCTGTGATTAGTGTGAACCGTGTCGGGTTTGAGGAGGATCCTTCCGGCCAAACGTCTGGCATTGATTTCTGGGGCTCCAGTTTCGTGGCAGGTCCGCAGGGTGAGATCTTAATAGCCGGATCGTCCGATAGCCCCGAAGAGATTCTGACAGAGATCGACTGCAAACGTTCGGAGAATGTGCGCCAATGGTGGCCATTTCTGCGCGACCGCAGGATAGATGCCTATAAAGGACTTACCTCAAGATTTCTCGACTAAGTGACTCCATGCATCGTTCTACAAAAGATTTATGCTGCCACTTCTTTAAAAAATACTGCATTTGATTGTCCGGCATCAAAAAAATTTGTAACTTTGCACCACTGCAAGGCTTATTGCGGCATAAGCCTACGCCAAGTCATGGATGTGCATCTTGCTTAGGCAAAGACAATATCTATTGTCCTTGGCGATGGGCCTTGCCTCCTGATTTTTGAATTGCAACCGCTGACGAAGCGGTCTGCGCATTAACCCCTTTCATGGTTAACAAGACATTATAATGGGAATATTCTCTTTCACACAGGAAATTGCAATGGACTTGGGCACAGCCAATTCCATCATAATACACAATGATAAAATAGTTGTCGACGAGCCTTCTGTCGTAGCGATTGAAAACAAGACCGACAAACTTCTGGCGGTGGGCACTCCGGCCCATCTGATGGAAGGGAAGGAACCTCCCGGCATTCGCACAATCCGGCCTCTCCGCGACGGAGTGATTGCCGACTTTAATGCCGCCGAACAGATGATCCGTGGCATGGTCAAGATGGTGAGTTCGAAACGCAGGTGGTTTTCCCCCTCTCTCCGCATGGTAGTATGCATTCCCTCCGGGTCAACGGAGGTTGAAGTCAGGGCCGTGCGCGATTCTTCCGAACATGCCGGCGGTCGCGATGTCTATATGATCTATGAGCCTATGGCCGCCGCGCTTGGAATCGGTCTTGATGTGGAGGCCCCTGAAGGCAACATGATTGTCGACATAGGCGGAGGAAGCACCGAGATCGCCGTCATTTCGCTTGGCGGAATCGTCAGTAACAAAAGCATCCGACTGGCCGGCAACGACCTTACAGCGGATATCCAGGAACATATGGGCCGCGTACATAATCTGAAAGTAGGCGCAACCATGGCAGAGCAGATCAAAATCAACGTCGGCTCCGCCCTTCCGGTGCTCGATAATCCACCCGAGCCTTTTATTGTCAGAGGGCCTAACAGGATGTCTGCCCTTCCGATGGAAGTGCCTGTGACATATGAGGAAATATCTCATTGCATCGACAAGTCGATTTCCAGAATGGAGGCAGCCATTCTCGCGGCACTCGAGGAGACTCCGCCGGAACTTTATGCCGACATCGTCAAGAATGGCATTTATCTCGCTGGTGGCGGCGCGTTGCTTAAAGGTCTTGCGAAACGCTTCTCCGACAAGATGCGCATCGAGTTCAAGATCGCGGAAGATCCACTGCATGCCGTAGCTATCGGCACAGGAGTGGCGCTTAAAAACATCAACAAGTTCTCATTCCTTATCAGATAAGTCATCATGGATCTCTGGCCAGACAATGTTGTCCTGGCCAGGGAGCCGGAAGGATATCAATTTTCCCTAAGTGAGAAATCTTCTGAACTTCCTTATAAAGTACGGCACATGGTTCTTATTCATTTTCTATGTGCTGTTAAGTTGTGTCCTTTTGTTCAGTCATAATTCATACCGGGAATCGGTCTATCTCACTTCTGCCAATATCGTGACTTCGTCGATCTACGACACCATGTCACAGATCACGGGATATTTCCATCTCAGGGGAATCAACGAAAGCCTTCAGGCAAGCAACGCAAGGCTTGAGAACGAAGTTCTCAACCTCCGGCATCAACTTGCAGAGTCAATCTCTCTTATTCCGGACTCCAGCCGCGAGGAGCTTGTCAAAAACCGTTTCGATTATATTCCGGCAACTGTCGTGAACAACAGCGTGCGCCACCCGAGAAACTACTTCTCGATCAACAAAGGGCGCCTGGACGGGATCAGACCCGGCATGGGCGTTGTCGATCAGAATGGTGTTGCGGGCATAATCAACGTTGTTGGCACGCATACGGCCAGAGCCATATCGCTTCTCAATGAGACGCAACATTTCTCGGTGAAATTAAAAGGGACAAACTATATAGGAAGCTTAAGCTGGAAAGGATCCGATCCTGCTGTAGCGTATGTCAGCGAAATTCCGAGACACGCCAGCTTTCATACCGGCGACACTATAGTCACCAGCGGCTATTCCACCACTTTTCCCGGAGATATCCCTGTCGGAACAGTCTTGAACCGCATCAGAGGGAATGACGACAATTTCTATATTTTCAAGGTCAGGCTTTTCTCTGATTTCAAAGCCCTGAGCACCGTGCGCGTTATAAAGGATGACTTCAAACAGGAGCTCGACTCTTTGACCACATTCGATGTCCTGACCGACAAATGACTATTGCATCCCACTCAACCGATGAACAAGGAGACCATATATTTCACCGTGCTGTTCATCCTGATGCTTTTCGCTCAGGTATTGATTTGCAACCATATTGCTTTGTTCAATGTGGCAGTCCCTATAGTCTTCATTTATTTCATAATAAGGCTCCCTATAAATCTCGGACGAGGATGGCTCTTCACTCTCGCGTTCCTTATGGGGCTGTGTGTCGACATCTGTTCCGACACTCCCGGGGTCAACGCCCTGTCGTGCACTATACTTGCCGCCTTGAAGAAGCCGGTGTATTATGCATATGTACCTAAAGATGACAAAACGGTGAATCTCATTCCCTCAATTTCATCGCTTGGTATCGCCACATATTGCAAGTTCCTTATCACAATGACCGGATTATATTGTCTGATGGCATTCTCAATAGAATATTTCAATTTCGCGGATCTCAGGGAAATAGCGATCATGTCGGTGTCAAGCTGCATATTGACTTTTCTGATTATGTTGGCAATTGACTGCCTAATCATTTCTAAATCGTGAGCAAAGACTATAAGCTGGCAAAGCGCAGATATGTGGTAGGAGGCTTCATCTTCCTGATTGTTGTGATTTACATCTGCAGGCTCTTCAGTCTGCAAGTAGGTAATGACAAATATAAGGAAAACGCCGACAGCAACGCATTTCTGAGAAGAATAATATATCCTGCAAGAGGACTGATTTATGACCGAGAGGGGCGTCTGGTGGTTTTCAACCAGCCCGCCTACGATGTCATGCTTATTCCTAAAGACGTTGGTGATTTCGACACCATTTCTCTTTGCAATACCCTACACATCACAAAAGAGCAATTGCTGGAGAAATGGGCCGAGATGAAAAACCCGCGTAAGAACCCCGGCTATTCCGCCTACACTCCTCAGAAACTCATCTCTCATCTTTCTCCTCAGGACTACGGACGTCTGCAGGAGAAACTATATCTTTTCCCTGGATTCTTCATACAGACAAGGACTGTCAGACAGTACAAATACAACGCTGCGGCAAATATCCTCGGAAATATCCGTGAAGTCTCCGCATCAGATGTGGAGAAAGACCGTTATTACCGCTCAGGCGACTACACTGGCGACCTCGGAGTTGAGAAAAGTTATGAAAAACAGTTGCGCGGGCAGAAAGGTGTGGAAATTCTGATGAAGGATGCCTATGGACGTATAAAAGGGAAATATGAGAACGGCATACATGACGTGGCGCCAATCTCAGGGAAAAACCTCACTCTCTCGATCGACATGGAACTCCAGGAATATGGAGAGAGGCTAATGGCGAATAAGATCGGGGCTATCGTGGCTATAGAACCGGCTACCGGAGAGATACTCGCTCTTGTCACAGCTCCCAACTACGATCCATCACTCCTTGTTGGCAAAGACCGAGGCAAAAACTATGCAGCTCTGGTGCGGGATCCACAGAAACCTCTTTACGACAGAGCGCTGCAGGGAGCCTATCCCCCCGGATCTACCTTTAAGCCGACACAAGGCTTGATCTTTCTTCAGGAAGGGATAGTGACCACATCAACGCAATATCCTTGCTATCACGGCTACATCAACGGCCTGCGCGTTGGATGTCACGGACATGGATCACCTATAGCCCTCAAACCTGCTCTTCAGACTTCATGCAACGCATATTTTTGCTGGGGATTCAAGAATATGATCGACAAGCGCGGTACAAAACCATCCGTACAGCTTACCAAATGGAAAGACTATCTCGTGGAGATGGGCTACGGCTACCGCCTCGGTGTCGATCTGCCGTCGGAAAGCAGAGGATTTATTCCAAACGCCGATTTCTATTCCAAGTCTTTCCGTGGATCAAAATGGAGCGGCAATTCCGTGATATCTGTTGCTATTGGCCAGGGGGAGGTGCTGGCCACCCCCCTGCAGATCGCAAATCTTTGCGCCACCATCGCCAACAGAGGATATTACCACACTCCCCATATCGTAAAACATGTTGCAGACACCGTGCTCGACAGCAAATTCAGGGAGAAACATGCTCCGCATATTAAAAAGGAATACTATGAAGTTGTGGCGGAAGGTATGCGCATGGCGGTGCTTGGTGGCACATGTCGCGGAGCCGCCCTCCCCGGCATAGAGGTTTGCGGTAAGACTGGGACAGCACAAAACCCGCACGGCAAAGATCATTCCGCGTTCATGGGCTTCGCTCCGTATCACAATCCGAAGATTGCAATAGCGGTCTATGTGGAGAACGCCGGCTTCGGCGCCACTTACGGTGTGCCCATCGGAAGCCTGATGATGGAGAAATATCTCACCGGGAAAGTGGAACGCACAGCTCTTGAGGAAAGAATGTTGAACGCTAACACAATTATCAGCAGTGGAGTCAAATCACATTGAAGCAAACGTATCGGTGTTTCGGTCGCTCGACTGGTTCACAATAATACTTTATCTCATGCTTGTGTCGGCAGGAGCTGTAAGCATTTATGCGGCAAGCTACGATTTCGACAATGCAAGCATGTTTGATTTCCAGGAATTCTCCGGCAAGCAGTTTCTGTGGATAGGATTGTCTCTTGTGATCGGATTCGTTATCCTTTTGCTCGACTACAGGATATATGAGGCTTATGCCTATCCGATATACGGCGCCGTCATACTCATACTTGTAGCCACTATATTTCTTGCTCCCGATATAAAAGGATCGAGATCATGGCTTGTTTTCGGGCCTGTGAGCCTCCAGCCCGCGGAGTTTGGCAAATTCGCCACGGCTCTTGCGCTTGCAAAGCTGTTCGATTCATATAATTTCCTCCTCAACGCGAAAATAAGCAACTATTTCAGGGCTCTCATAATCATATTCCTCCCTATCTGTCTTATCCTTTTGCAGAAAGAGACAGGTAGTGCTTTGGTCTACACTTCTCTTATCTTTGTATTATATCGGGAAGGGATGAGTGGCCTTGTGCTCTTTTCTGTATTGTGTGCCGTGGCTTATTTTGTAGTGGCTGTCAAATTCGTCACTCCTCTTGTCATGGGCATCCCGGCCGGCGAATTCTCGGTATTTGTGACGATAACCGTGATATACTGCGTTATGCTGATTTTCTATTGCAAAGATCTCATAATAGCGAGAAACGTGATACTCGGAATCATCGGCTCCGCGCTTATCACTGCGGTTCTTTGGTTTTGTGGAGTCCACATAAACGGCACTGCCTATTTCCTCACAGTCCTCGGGTTGTCAATGGCCTATACGCTTTTGGCAATGTTCCACCACCGCCTTGGCAAATACCTTGTCACCGTGTGTTTCGCCGCCACCTCAATACTTTTCCTCTTCTCCGTAAACTATGTGTTTGGCAATGTGCTTGAGCCTCACCAGCAGCTCAGGATAAAGGTTGCTCTCGGAATAGAAGAAGATCTCAGGGGAGCAGGTTATAATGTCAACCAATCGAAAATAGCGATAGGATCAGGAGGCCTGACAGGCAAAGGATTCCTCAACGGGACTCAGACTAAACTCAAATATGTGCCCGAGCAGCACACAGATTTCATTTTCTGCACTATTGGAGAGGAAGAAGGGTTTGCCGGCTCCACGGCAGTCCTCGTGGTCTTCCTTGCGTTTATACTGCGCCTGATACATCTCGCGGAAAGGCAGCGTAAACCATTCGGAAGGGTATACGCTTATTGTGTGGTTTCTTTCCTGATATTCCATCTGTGTATAAATATTGGGATGGTGATAGGATTATGTCCTGTCATAGGCATACCTCTCCCCTTTTTCAGTTATGGAGGATCGGCATTGTGGGGCTTCACCATCCTTCTCTTCATTCTCCTCAGAATCGATGCTTCCAGGAAGGAGAGGCGCGACTGATGTAATAAAATACGCCCGAATCTTGTTATATAGATATGAACGCATACCTCCGGCTGCATTCCGGGTCTGTGTCTTCAACTTAAATCTTTATAATTATGGCAAACAAAAGGGAATTTAAAAAATATGTGGAAGCTGTCGGAGCCTCCGCATGCAATGCGATGATGGCTACATACTATAATGTGGAAGGTGCCGACAAAGAGGCGATCGAGAAAGCTATGGCACAGGTGCTCGGCGCCATAGGTGCCGCCCGAGCCCATGCCAACGTGAAATTCGACAAAGGAATGAAAGCTTTTCCCGATGCGACAGCTTATACTAAAGCAAAGGAGGAATTCTTCAGGAAAGTATTTGTGAAGATTTCCGATGATTTCTCAAAAGAACTCGACGCTGCATTGAAGACTTTCAACGCCGCAATTCCCCAGGAAGTGAAAGATCAATATAAAAAGGCCGTGGCTGCCAACAACTGATCGTATACCTTTAGCAAGACAGAATGAATCTCTGGGGATATTTTCTGCACCTGTCAGGATGGACGGTTGACATTACCGTACCAAAGCGCGACAAATGCGTGATATGCGTGGCGCCACACACCTCCAACTGGGATTTCGTTCTCGGTCTTTCAGCATATGAATCTTTGGGAAGAGAAGCCAATTTCCTTATGAAGGAATCATGGTTTTTCTTCCCTTTGAAATATCTGCTGAAAGCTTTCGGAGGCATTCCTGTGCCACGCCGCAAAAAGCATGGTTCCTTGACAGACACTGTCATAGAAATGTTCAGGGAGAGAGACTATGTCAATTTGGCTGTCACGCCAGAAGGCACACGCAGTCTGACTGATAAATGGCACACTGGATTCCTCTATATTGCATATGGAGCCGGCGTACCCATACAGCTGGGTATTATCGACTATCGGGCCAAAAGGATCATGATCCGCGAAGAATATCTCCCTACAGGCGACACGCAACACGACCTCACATATATCAGAAAGTATTATTCAGAATATAGGGATGCAGCCAAATACCCAAGTAAATTCAAAGCCTGAAAAAACAAATGCACTCTGACCTGAATATAGCCCTGCTTCCGATGCAGATAGTCTGGGGCATGAAAAATCTGAATATGGATTCCCTCAGAGAAGCCATGCTCAGAATTCATCCCGCCACAGATCTTCTGATTCTTCCCGAGACTTTCTCCACCGGATTCCCGTCCGGCATGGATATCGGCATGGTGAGGAGTATGGCTGAGCCATGCGATGGAGAGACAATGCGCTCCCTTCGTGAATTGTCATCCGCACACAATGTCGCGATATGCGGCAGTGTGATAGCCGAAGATTCGGGAGAACTGTTCAACAGGGCGTTCTTCGTAGAGCCTTCCGGTGAGACAACGTTCGCTGACAAACGCCATCTGTTCACGATGGCAGGAGAACACCATGTGTTCACCCCCGGCACACGGCGTCTGGCAGTCAGATACCGCGGATGGAATATCTCCATGGCGATATGCTATGATCTGCGGTTTCCGGTATGGTGCCGAAACACAGGAAACGGCTACGATCTTCTCATTGTCGTTGCCAACTGGCCTCAGGTAAGGATAAACGCATGGAAGAGACTTATTCCCGCGCGTGCCATTGAGAACCTTGCTTATGTGGCGGCTGTAGACTGCAGAGGCACCGACAGCAAAGGATTCGTCTACGACGGCTCGTCATCTGTTGTTGATTTCAAAGGAGATGAAATCTCTGTGCCAGACCACATCGGCAATATAGTATATGCCTCTCTGTCGAAGGAAAGACTTGACACCTTTCGGGAGAAATTTCCCGCGCATCTCGATGCTGACACATTCACCCTCATCTGAAAATAAAAACTCCCGGGAGAATGGACTTCCGGGAGTTTTTTATTTGGAGAGGGATATTTCAACGGGCTATCAGTGAGAGGAACTCCTGACGTAATGCCGGATCTGACACAAAACGTCCTGTGTAATCAAAAGTAGTGGTTGATGAATCCTGCTTCTCGACTCCACGCATCTTCATGCAAAGATGCTCCGCCTCGCATGCCACTATCACCCCCTTGTTGGGGAGAGTTTCCGACAGAAGATGGCAAACCTGCGCGGTAAGCCGTTCCTGCACTTGCAGCCTTCTGGCGAAACATTCCACTATTCTCGCGAGTTTCGACAAGCCTATCATCTTGCCATCAGGGATATACCCCACCGAAACTTTACCGAAAAAAGGCAAGATATGGTGCTCACACATGCTGTAGAACTCAATATCCCTGACGATGACTATCTGCGACCCGGCATGCTCGAATATAGCCTGCCTGGCCACCTCGGCGGCATCCTGCCTGTAGCCTGATGTTATATGGTACAATGCCTTTGCAGCCCTGAGAGGAGTCTTGATCAGGCCTTCCCTGTCGGGATTCTCACCTATAAGCCGCAATATCTCGCGATAATGGCCGGCGATCTCCTCTATTGTCCTGTCATCGCTTTTATCCATGTTCATTGCTTTATGACTACGATTTGACATTTCACGACCCTCATCTCCGAGGCATAGTTCGGAAACGCCCTCTTAAGTTCCTCCAAGGCGCTGTTAGCCTCTGCATTCGTTCTGAAGTTACCTATGCGGGTATACCAGTTGGGAGAATTGGAATAAGTATAGATCTGTCCGCGGTATTTCGGGAAACGTGCCAATATGGCGCTTCCGCGAGCCTTGGCCCTGGCTTCGAGAGTATGCTGGTTTCTGCCGTCGCTGAAAACCTGAATCCGGAATCCGGAAAGCTTGTTTATTCCCGGACGTATCTCCTGTCGGTTGGGTCGGGGCGCTTCGTTTCTCAGAATCAATTCAAGAATCGACGGGGGAATATCTATCTTGATATTCCCGTTAGACTCCCTCTCGATCTTCTCTACGATGTCGGAGACTTCCTTATTGTCAGGATAAGCCGCGGTCGATGAGAATATCGTCATGGCCACCATAAGGAAGCCTGCGGCTGTGAGTCTTTGTCTTGAGGCCCGTTTAGCTGTCATTTCATAAGTGAAAGAGCAGAATCCATAGGCCTTGCTATGGATTCTGCCTTGTGGTTGAAGATATTAATCAAACGCCTCGATGATGCCCATGAAGGAGTCTGCCTTGAGGGCCGCGCCGCCGATAAGGCCGCCGTCTACATCGGGTTTCGCAAAAAGCTCCCTGGCATTGCCGGGCTTGCACGATCCGCCGTAAAGTATCGATGTGTTGTCGGCAAGTTCCTTGCCATATTTGGCAGCTATCACGCCGCGGATGTGGGCATGCATATCCTGAGCCTGATCTGCCGTGGCGGTTTTGCCGGTTCCGATAGCCCATACCGGCTCATAAGCTATCACAATCTTGGCGAAATCCTCGGCACTGAGATCGAAAAGAGCCTCGACCTGACCTTTAACGACATCATTGTATGTGCCGTTTTCTCTCTCCTCAAGCACCTCCCCTACGCAGAAGATAGGAGTCAGACCATTGGCGAGGGCAAGCTTTGTCTTGGCGAGAAGCTGTTCATTGTTCTCTCCGAAATACTGGCGGCGTTCGCTGTGGCCGAGTATGACATGGCTTGCTCCTGTCGATTTGACCATAGCGGCGCTGACCTCGCCGGTATATGCACCTTTCTCATGCTCGGAGCAGTTCTCTGCGCCGAGTTTGAGGGGCTCGTCGATAACCGCTTTCACCGATACAAGGTGGGTGAAAGGCACACACATGATTACCTCGCAATTGGCTTTTTTCTCTTTCAGGAGATCATTCACCTGGCTGGCAAGCTCCACACCCTCCTCAAGGACGGTGTTCATCTTCCAGTTGCCTGCTACTATATTATTTCTCATTGTTTAGATATTTGTCGTCTCCGCTCAGGCGCAGACGGTTTTAGTTTTGCAGTTGCAAAGTTAACCCTTTTTCATTTATCAAGCAAATCATGCTCACTTTAAGTGTGCTTAAAAACACCGTGGCACACCTCATTTTAGTGTTTTTTATATTTTTATATACGCTATCTTCCCGCTATGCGTCCTTGCGGCTCTTGCCGATTCTGATTATTATGACTAAATTTGCATAATTTATACCCAATCATGGATTTTAAGCTCACATCAGAATATCAGCCCACAGGCGACCAGCCGGAAGCCATCCGCGAACTCGCAGACGGCGTTAAGGCCGGCCTCAGCCATCAGACCCTGCTCGGTGTCACCGGGTCGGGAAAGACTTTCACTATGGCAAACGTCATTCAGGAGGTGAAACGTCCCACACTGATCCTTTCCCACAACAAAACACTCGCGGCGCAACTGTATGCGGAGTTCAAGAATTTCTTCCCCGAGAACTCCGTGCAATACTTTGTCAGCTACTACGACTATTACCAGCCAGAAGCCTATATCCCGTCGTCTGATAAATATATCGAGAAAGACCTCATGATCAACGACCAGATTGAGCGTCTCAGGCTCTCTACCACGGCCGCCCTGCTCTCAGGGCGCCGTGATGTGGTCGTTGTCTCAAGCGTCAGCTGCATATATGGCATGGGTAATCCGGAAGATTTCCAGCAAAGCGTGATCAACATCAAGGTCGGGCAACGTATTTCAAGAAACGTATTCCTGCGCAAGCTCGTTGATTCGCTCTATTCACGCACGGAGATCGATCTCACCAACGGACAGTTTCGTGTAAAAGGAGACACCGTCGACATAATGCTTTCTTTTGAGGAGATACAGCTCCGTGTCATATTCTGGGGCGACGAGATCGAGAAGATCCAGACCGTCGATCCTGTCAACGGCTCTGTTTTGTCATCGCTCGAAGGATTCAACATATATCCGGCCAACATATTCGTCACCTCAAAGGAAAGGATGGCTTCAGCCATCGACCAGATCACGCTCGACCTCGGTGCCCAGTGTGATTTCTTTGCCAAGGAAGGGAAGATCATGGAGGCAGACCGCCTTCGGGAACGCGTCACCTATGATCTTGAGATGATGAAGGAACTCGGCCATTGCTCGGGCATAGAGAACTATTCCCGCTACTTCGACGGGCGCGAACCTGGAATGAGACCGTTCTGTCTGCTCGACTATTTCCCCAAGGATTTCCTAACGATCATTGATGAGAGCCACGTCACACTTCCTCAGATTCGTGCCATGAACGGCGGCGATCTATCAAGGAAAATGAATCTCGTGGAATATGGATTCAGACTGCCAGCCGCAATCGACAACCGTCCGCTTAAGTTCGAGGAATTCGAGAATCTCACCCCTCAGACCATCTACGTAAGCGCCACCCCTGGCGACTATGAGCTTCTCCAGACGGAAGGTGTCTTTACCGAGCAGGTGATCCGCCCTACAGGCCTCCTGGATCCGGAAATAGAGATTCGGCCCACGATGAACCAGATCGACGATCTTATGGAACAGATCCAGCAGAGGATAGAGGCTGGCGAACGCACCCTCGTCACCACCCTTACAAAACGCATGGCCGAAGAACTTGACGAGCATCTCAGGAAATGGGGCATATCCAGCGCCTATATCCATAGCGACGTCGACACGCTGGAGAGGATAAGGATTCTCGAAGATCTCAGGGAAGGTGTATACGATGTGCTGATAGGTGTCAATCTTCTCAGGGAAGGGCTTGACCTTCCCCAGGTGAGCCTTGTCGCAATTCTTGACGCCGACAAAGAAGGATTCTTGCGCAATCACCGTTCCCTGACCCAGACTGCCGGAAGAGCGGCGCGAAACGTGCATGGGAAAGTGATAATGTATGCCGACAAAATCACCGACAGCATGCAGCGCACAATCGACGAGACAGACAGGCGCCGTGCGAAACAGATTCGATACAATGAGACCCATGGTATCACCCCCTCTCCTATTGTCAAAAAATCATCCGCTTCAGATCTGATTGATCTCTATTCCGGCGATAAAACCGCCAGCGCGGCTTCTGCCCAGGCCAAAAAAGAACGTGCTTCTGACAAAGCGCGACGTTCTGAGGCCACCACAGTTCATCCACGGCCCTATATCGAGGAAGAGCATGAGATCGGCATGGTGGCTGATCCGGTCATCGAATATATGAGCACGGAGGAGCTATCGGCAAGGATCGACAGAATCACAGCCGATATGGTCGCCGCTGCCAAAAAGACTGAATTCATAGAAGCAGCCCGTCTGCGCGACGAACTTGTCGCTCTAAAGGCACTGCTTGAACAGAAAACCAACTCAGTGGAAGCATGAACACCAGGATCTCATCATTTCTTCCCACTTCCAAAGACGAGATGGATCGTCTCGGATGGTCACGCCCTGATATTATCCTATTCTCTGGCGACGCATATGTCGACCACCCCTCCTTCGGGGCGGCTGTAATAGGGAGGACTCTGCAAGCCGCGGGATACAAGGTGGCGATCGTCCCCCAGCCCAACTGGCGCGATGATCTTCGTGATTTCAAAAAACTCGGCGCTCCACGACTCTTCTTCGGTGTCTCCGCCGGAGCAATGGATTCAATGGTGAACCATTACACCGCCAACCGCCGTCTCCGCCACGACGATGCCTACACTGTAGGTGGCAAACATGGCATGAGACCCGACTATCCCACAATTGTCTATTCAAAGATCCTCAAAGAACTTTTCCCTGACATTCCGATTATCGCCGGTGGCATAGAGGCGAGTCTTCGCAGAGTGTCACACTATGATTACTGGCAAGACCGCCTGCGTCCCTCAATTCTGGCTGATGCGCCGGTCGATATGATCAGCTATGGCATGGGAGAACGCACGGTGTTGGAGATTGCGCATAGGCTTGACCGGGGCGATGACATAGCGCAGATTACTGATATACCACAGACAGCGTTTTTCTCGTCCGGCACACCCGCACCTGACGACATAATTCTCGCAAGTTTTGAGAAATGTCTTTCCGACAAGAAAGCCCAGGCACTGAATTTCAGGCACGTGGAAGAGGAATCCAACAAATATCACGGCAAGGTAATGTGGCAGTCAACCCAAGGGAAGATGATACGGATCAATCCGATGTATCCACCGATGGACCAAGGGGAGATCGACGCCTCTTTCGACCTCCCGTACACGCGTATCCCGCATCCGCGCTACAAAGGGAAAACCATTCCCGCATACGAGATGATAAGGCACTCCATCAATCTCCACCGGGGATGTTTCGGAGGATGCGCTTTCTGCACGATCTCCGCTCATCAGGGCAAGTTCATATCGTCGAGATCGAAGGATTCAATCCTGCGTGAAGCGAAGAAAATCTGTCAGATGGACGACTTCAAAGGCTACATCTCCGATCTGGGAGGGCCTTCGGCAAATATGTATGCGATGGGTGGCCGCGACAAGACTATTTGCAAGAGATGCGTGCGTCCTTCATGTCTGCATCCGAAGCCCTGCCCCAATCTCGACAACGACCATACGCAAATCCTCGACATTTATAGGAGCGTCGACACATTGCCGGAGGTGAAAAAATCATTTGTTGGGAGCGGAGTAAGATATGATCTGGCTATGGCTCCTGCTAAAAGTCCTCAGATCGACGCCATTAATCGGGAATATATACGTGAGCTGATCTGTTCCCATGTGAGCGGACGCCTGAAGGTTGCGCCCGAACACACTTCCGACAGAGTTCTCGACTGCATGAGAAAGCCGTCGTTCGACATGTTCAGGAAATTCAAATCTGTATTCGACGACATAAATACACGCAATAGCCTGAGGCAACAACTCATTCCATACTTCATATCTTCCCATCCCGCTTGCCGCGAGGAAGATATGGCTGAGCTGGCTGCCATAACAAAAAGCCTTGATTTTCATCTCGAGCAGGTACAGGATTTCACCCCCACACCTATGACGCTCGCCACGGAAATCTATTACACTGGCATACATCCATATACCGGAGAGAAAGTGTATACTGCCCGTTCAGCACAAGAGAAATTACGGCAGAGACAATTCTTCTTCTGGTATAAGCCGGATGCAAGACACGAGATTGTGACGGAGCTGAGAAAACTCCACCGCAATGACTTGATAACGGCTCTTTATTCCGGGAAACCGTCATCTTCCTCTAAAGGGAGAAACATGGGCGTTGACAGGGAAGCCGACTCAGGCAACCGCCAATACAAGCCCGACAGGAGGATACCCCGTCGGAATGATAAAGACGGCTCCGGTCGCATTCCACGCTGACTTCTCGTTATCGTGTAATCGATCTGGTGTAGACTATGAATCATTTATTTTTCCACTTATAACTCGATTTTCATGAACAAACTAAAAATCGCAATGAGCTCAATGCTTTTGCCAATCGTGTTGACAGGATGCGGCACAGGATCTCAGTCTTCCGAGAAAGTGATCGAGAAACCCGACATCAAGATCACCGACGGATTTTTCGCCCCTGAGGTTCTTGAGGCATTCGGGAGGATCTCCGAAGTCGCACCCTCTCCCGACGGTACAAAGATTATCTTCACTCTTGCCTATGAGGATATCCAGGAAAACAAGGCTAACGCCGAGATATATTCCATGGACGCCGACGGGCAGAACATGAAAAGACTTACGACCACCGCGCCTTCTGAATCAAATCTGCAATGGATAGCTGATGGCACCAAAATTGCCTTCCTCCGCAAAGATGACGCTTCTAAGAAAATGCAGATATTCGTAATGAATGCCGATGGTTCGGATGTGAAACGGGTGTCTGATGTTGAGAACGGCATCGAATGTTTCGTCATATCTCCCGACGGAACAAAAATCATCTACGGATCCCCGGTGAAAGCATTCAACAAGGATGAGGACCTCTTCAAAGACCTTCCCCTCACATCCGGCCGCGTTGTAGACGACCTTATGTATAAGCACTGGGATGAATGGGTCACCGAGATTCCACATCCTTTCCTGGCTGATTTCAGCGTTGATGGCATAAACGGCGCTGTCGATATAATGGAAGGGGAGCCTTTCGAATGTCCGATGCGGCCTTTCGGAGGCACTGATGCTTTCGCTTGGTCGCCCGACAGCAAGACACTCGTCTACGTATCGCGTAAGCTCAAAGGTCAGGATTACGCATTCTCTACCGACAGCAATCTCTATCTCTATGATCTTGCATCGAAATCAACAACTTGTCTCACTGAGGAGATCCCCGGCTACGATACAAATCCGGCATTCTCGCCCGATGGAAAGTCGCTTGCATGGCTCTCTATGAAGACTGCGAAGTTTGAAAGCGACAAGAAACGTCTGATGATCCTTGACATTGCTTCGAAAGAGAAACGAGACCTCACTGAACAATGGGACTACTGGCCCGAGCAGATCGCCTGGTCAAAGAACGGAGAGTCTATATGGTTCGCAGGTTATTATCAGGGGGTTGAACCGATTTTCAAGATAGATGTCAAGACCTGCGCCATCGATACCGTAGCAATGGATGTCTGCGATTTTTCGACTGTCACACCCGTGGCCGACAACGCAGTCCTCACACTCCGCCATTCCATGAGCGCTCCAAACGAGATTTGCCTTGTGCGCTCTGACAATAAAGAAGTAAAGGAACTCACATCTGTCAACAAAGAACTGCTGTCGCAACTCAAACTCGGAGAAGTCAGAAAAGTGATGGTACCCACCACCGACGGCAAAGAGATGTGCACATGGGTTATCCTGCCCCCGGATTTTGATCCGTCAAAGAAATATCCGGCGATTCTTTACTGTCAGGGTGGTCCTCAGCAAGCCGTAAGCCAGTTCTGGAGCTATCGCTGGAATTTCATGATAATGGCAGCTCACGGCTACATAGTGATCGCACCCAACCGCCGTGGCCTCCCGGGATTCGGAACGGAATGGAACGAACAGATCTCAGGCGACTACGGAGGTCAGAATATGAAAGACTATTTCTCAGCTGTAGATTATATGGCAAAGGAGCCGTATGTCGATGAGAAGCATATAGGTGCCGTGGGAGCAAGCTATGGTGGATTCTCTGTCTACTGGCTCGCCGGACATCATGAAAACCGCTTTGCCGCGCTCGTCGCACATGCCGGCATTTTCAACCTCCAGTCGCAGTATCTCGAGACTGAGGAGATGTGGTTTGCCGACTATGATCTCGGAGGTCCCTTCTGGGACAAGAACAATGCCGTGGCGCAGCGCACATATTCAAATTCACCACATCTCTATGTCGATCAGTGGACAGCCCCGATACTTGTTACCGTCGGCGAACTCGACTACCGCATTCTTGCCTCTCAGGGCATGATGGCTTTCAATGCCGCGAAAATGAGAGGTCTTGAAGCCGAGATGCTCGTATTCCCTGACGAGAACCATTGGATTCTGAAGCCTCAGAACGCTATCCTCTGGCAGAGGGTATTTTTCCGTTTCCTCGACAAATATCTCAAGGAAAACAAGAAGTAATTGTTTTTACTCATACCTCAGACAATTTCAAAGCCGGGCTGGAAAATCCAGACCGGCTTTTTTTTCGCACGGATCCATTTATATAATATCCATTATCGCATTTTTGATTTTCTCCGGCAAATTAATCATGTTTTCCCATCCACCCGTATTGTAAAATTCGCTATCTTTGCATCGCTATCTAAACTGAATTTAAATAACAATGCGGCTATCTGATCTTAAGCCGGGACAGACCGGCGTGATTACTAAAATATTAGGCCATGGAGCATTTCGCAAGCGCGTCATGGAGATGGGCTTCGTGAGAGGCAGAAAAGTGAGAATGGTGCTCAATGCCCCTCTTCAGGATCCTATCAAGTACAGTCTTATGGATTATGAGGTATCGCTGCGCAGAGCTGAGGCGAATCTCATAGATATTGAGCCTCTCGAGGAATGGGAAAAGACAGACGCTACTGACCAGCAATCAGGCGTCAGGAACTCAGGCGAGGAAATATCCGCGAAAGTGGCCAAGGACAAAATTATAAACATAGCTCTTGTTGGTAACCCAAACTGTGGAAAAACGTCTCTCTTCAATCTTGTGTCAGGCGCGCATGAACATGTCGGCAATTATGCCGGTGTCACTGTAGGAGCAAAAGAGGGTTCGTTGAAATACAAAGGATATCTACTCAATATAGTCGATCTTCCCGGCACATATTCCCTTTCCGCATACTCGCCGGAAGAACTGTATGTGATGAGATATCTCAAAGAGGAGACTCCTGATGTGATTGTCAATGTGGTCGTGGCCTCAAACCTTGAGCGCAATTTATATCTTACCACAGAACTCATCGATATGAACCGCAGCATGGTGATATGCCTCAACATGTATGATGAGCTTGAGCGAAGCCATGCCGTGCTCGACTATGAGACATTGGGGAAAATGCTCGGAGTGCCTATCGTGCCCACGAAAGCATCTACCGGATGGGGCGTCGACAATCTGCTTGACACCGTTATCCAGGTCTATGAGATGAAGAATCCTGACACTCGCCATATCCACATAAAGATGCGTCCTGAAGTCGAGCAGGGTGTCTCCGCACTCAACGACAGCATGAAGGAGGACACGAATGTCACCCACAGGTTCTCTCCGCGCTATCTCGCGATCAAGATGCTTGAGCGGGACCCCGAAGTGGAGCACATACTCCAGGATTACCCGGGCTACACAAAATGGTGTGACATACGCGACCGCGAGGCGGCGAGGATTGAGAAAGAACTTGGCGACGATCCAAACTCTGTGATCGCTTCCGAGAAATACGGCTTTATTCAGGGAGCGCTCGCAGAAACGCTTAAGAATGGAGAACGCGGTGAAGAGGAATCAACAAGGATAATCGATGCTTTCGTCACCAACAAGCTTTTCGGATTCCCTATCTTCCTTCTTGTGATGTGGCTGATGTTCTGGGCTACTTTCCAGATCGGGTCATATCCTATGGAATGGATAGAATCTGTCGTCAGCTGGATCTCGACAGCTGTAGGACAATACATGGCTGACGGGCCATTGAAGGATCTTATACTCGACGGTGTCATAGGAGGTGTTGGGGGTGTAATCGTATTCCTGCCTAACATTCTCATTCTCTACGCTTTCATCTCTTTTATGGAAGATTCGGGCTATATGGCCCGCGTGGCTTTCATAATGGACAGGCTGATGCATAAGATGGGACTTCACGGCAAATCGTTCATACCCTTGGTAATGGGATTTGGCTGCAACGTGCCGGCTATAATGTCAACAAGAATCATCGAGAGCAAATCAAGCCGTCTCATAACGATCCTCATCAATCCTTTTATGAGTTGCTCTGCGAGAATCCCCATATATGTCCTGTTGGCAGGCGCGTTCTTCCCTGCCCACGGCACCTGGGTGTTCTTCGGACTATATCTGCTCGGAATAATAGTCGCAGTGCTCACGGCAAGGATGCTCAGGAGGTTTTGGTTCAAGAAAGACGAGACTCCTTTTGTCATGGAGCTTCCCCCTTACCGCATTCCCACGGCCAAAGCCACTATGCGCAACATGTGGTCGAAAGCACGCCAATATCTCAACAAGATGGGTGGTGTGATCCTCGTGGCTTCCGTCATTATCTGGGCTCTTTCCTATTTCCCGAGATACGATGCCTCTGAGGTGCCCGCTTCATTCAAGGAGAAAGCGCTCGCGGAGATGCCTCAAGCCACACTTGATGATTCCGATCCGGAACGTCTCGAGCAACTGATAGTGAACGAATACCAGCAGGAACACTCAATATTGGGTTACATAGGAAAAGCTTGCGAACCTGTTGTCAGGCCTATGGATTTCGATTGGAAAACGTCCTGCTCCCTGCTTGCCGGATGCGCCGCGAAGGAGGTGGTGGTCTCCACTCTTGGCGTACTGTACGTCGGTGACGATGATGCCGAGGCTCTTTCAAAGAGATTGACAATCCCCTCCCCCGTGACCGGGAAAGCACCTTTCGATCCGGCCAAGGCTCTCGCCTTCATGGTCTTTGTCCTTCTCTATTTCCCATGTATTGCCACTGTCGTGGCTCAGGTTAAGGAGACTGGCAGCTGGAAATACGGAGCTTTCTCGATCGTCTACAACACGGCGGTCGCATGGGTGATGTCGTTCGTGACCTATCGTATAGCTCTGCTTTTCATTTGAACCATACCCATTGACCGAAAAATTCTCTATCATCCGGCCGATGCATTGCTTCATATGATTTCCGAACTAAAATAATGAAATAAAACAGTGGCGGCGAAATCTCGATATAGTATTTCGCCGCCACATATATTCACAAACGTATGAGTACAACCGATTCCTGCCACATCGCCTCGATTCGCAAGGCTACGTCTGCCGACATCCCGGAGATATTGAAAATAATGGATTCTGCGAGAGCCTTCCAGAGATCTCTCGGATTCGTGCAATGGAAAGACGGATATCCATCTGTGGAAATAATAGAATCCGACATCTCACAGGGAGGGGCAAGGGTGTTCATTATTGACGGGATTATCGAAGCTTACGCATTTCTCGCCTTAGGAGATCCGGCTTACGATGAATTACCCGATAACTTGTGGAAATTTAATGGTGACTATGGAGTGGTTCATCGGCTGGCTGTATCAGACCGACACAGGGGACATGGAATATCATCAGCGATATTCCGGATGATCGAATCGGAATATCGCCGTGAAAACATCGGGATCGTAAGAGTCGACACCGGCGAGAAAAATATAGTGATGCGGAAGATAATGGCTCGCAATGGATATTCTCCATTAGGATTGCATAACTTCATTTGGGGTCCGCGACTCGTTTTTGAAAAACGTATATTCCCGTGATGCCTCACGGAATCATCATCTTTCCAGACCACCGGCTATCTCAGGAGAGCCATTATCGCGTATAATCACAAATTACCTCTTGCTATCATCGACATAACCAGACAACAGACGGCTATCGAACTTGTGAGGAGAAAAGTGACGAGGTGCCGCATTGTCTTGCTCTCGAATCTGCGGTTGACATAGGGTTCAACGATATGCGAGCCTGCGCAATAGGCCATTAGCAGTAGGAAACTGTTGTAAAATCCCATTTCTTTTGATAATTTATGTTTTTCAATTAATTCATGTCCTTGGAATAAAAGTGTCGACACACCACCACGCCGCAACCACTATGACAAACCAACTGATCCACATGAGCGATTTGGCGAGACGGTCGGCAGGATATCTCCTGTTTATCCATTTCTCTACCAGGACTTGAGCCACGACCAGAACAAATGCAGAAACCAATATGATTAAAAATCTGTTCATAAACGATTATTTGTTTTAAATATGAAAGATTTTGATTGTTTAGTGTTAAAAACATTCTTCCAGATTTCAACATTTATCTGAAGTGATTGGTTTACGACTCCATTCATTATAACTATGTTTATATCTACTTACGACACGACATACGACAGAATAGCCCGGGAACCTGATCAGGTTCCCGGGCTATTCTGTCGTATGTCGTGTCTGGATACTCCTTATCAGTCGTTGTCAGCCGGATGATCGTTGACTTCAGGATTGACCTTCAATGGCTCATAGGTGGCTGTAGGTTTCTCATCACCCTCACCGTATGAGACTGTGATTGTTCCCCCTATCTGACCCTCGGCATTGAGCCTGAGCATGACTTCCGCAAGCTCATCCTCAAGGTATTTCTGAAGCGAACGTTTCAGCGGCCGGGCTCCGAAATTCCGGTCATATCCCTTTGTGGCAATGAAATCCTTAGCCTCATCAGTAAGGACGAGCTTGAACCCGAGTTTCTCAACTCTCTCGTAGAAATCCTTAAGCTCAATGTCGATAATCTTGAAGATGGAGTCCTTTTCAAGCTGATCAAACATTATTATATCATCAACCCTGTTGAGAAACTCAGGAGAGAAGGCCTTGTTGAGAGCCTTGGAGATTACACCATGGGCCTGTTCTTTGGAGACAGTCTCTGTGTTGAATCCGATACCTCCGCCGAAGTCTTTAAGCTGTCTCGATCCCACATTGCTCGTCATGATCAATATGGTATTCTTGAAATCTATCTTGCGTCCGAGGGAATCTGTCAGACGGCCCTCGTCCATAACCTGCAGAAGAAGATTGAACACATCGGGATGAGCTTTCTCTATCTCGTCGAGAAGCACCACGGAATAAGGATGACGGCGCACTTTCTCTGTCAGTTGTCCCCCCTCCTCGTATCCGACATATCCCGGAGGCGCTCCGACAAGACGTGACACGGTGAATTTCTCCATATATTCACTCATATCCATCCTTATCAGCGCATCCTTGGAATCAAATAGATACTCCGCGAGTTTCTTTGCAAGATGGGTCTTGCCGACACCGGTCGGTCCGAGAAACATGAACACTCCAATCGGCTTCTCCGGATCTTTCAGACCTATACGGTTGCGCTGAATCGCTTTCACTACTTTCTGGATAGCATCATCCTGACCGATGACAGATCCTTTCAGGCTGCTTCCCATCTTGAGAAGGCGTGAACCCTCAGCCTGGGCTATGCGCTGCGTAGGCACACCGGTCATCATCGCCACAACCTCTGCCACCTTGTTCTCGTCCACCTCCTGACGCTCGCTGTCAAGACGCTTTTCCCAGTCAGCCTTTGCTCGGTCGAGTTCCTCTTTCTTTTTGGTCTCCTTGTCGCGCAGCGAGGCTGCAAGTTCGAAATTCTGTGCCTTGGCAGCTGCATATTTTTCCTGAGTTGTCTTGTCGAGATCTTTCTCAAGCCGCTCAATCTCCTCAGGAACCACGATATTGGTGATATGCACACGCGAACCTGCCTCGTCAAGTGCGTCAAGAGCCTTGTCTGGGAAATTTCGATCGCTGACATAGCGCTCGGTCAGATCGATACATGCCTGCAGGGCATCATCAGTGTATGTCACATTATGGTGTTCCTCATACTTTCCTTTCACCTGCTGGAGTATCTGGAGCGTCTCCTCCGGTGTGGTAGGCTCAACCATAACTTTCTGGAATCGGCGCTCAAGAGCACCGTCTTTTTCGATGTTCTGACGGTACTCATCAAGTGTGGTGGCGCCGATACACTGTATTTCGCCTCTCGCAAGAGCCGGTTTAAGCATATTGGCGGCATCCATCGACCCGGGGGCGCCTCCGGCACCGACAATTGTATGGATCTCGTCGATAAACAGGATAATGTCCGGATTTTTTGAGAGCTCATCAAGTACGGCCTTGATTCGCTCCTCAAACTGGCCTCGGTATTTTGTGCCCGCAACCATCCCGGCCATGTCAAGCCCCACGACACGCTTGCCAAAAAGCACACGTGAGACCTTACGCTGCACAATGCGCAGGGCAAGGCCTTCGACAATCGCCGACTTACCTACTCCGGGCTCTCCTATGAGCACAGGATTGTTCTTTTTCCTTCTTGACAGGATCTGCGCGAGACGCTCTATCTCGCGTTCGCGACCCACCACAGGATCAAGCCTCCCTTCAGAGGCTGCCTTTGTCATGTCATAACCGAATTTGTCAAGAGCCGGAGTGTCGTTGCCACCCTTTCCTCCTGTCGGCTTCTTCCCGAATTTAGGAGATGAAGCGCTTTTTGAGGTATCATTGCCTTTGAAAGGCGATACCTCCTCATCATCTTCATCCTCGCTGAATTCCGGCCCATCGGTAGGAGCGGCAGCTTCAGAAAGATTCTGTATTGATATATCAAAATTAAGATACTTCTCTTTTAATTCCTTAAGAAAACTGCTGTCCATGGAACGCTGGTCATGTATAAGGGCCAACAGGATATGCTCGCCCGATATTGACACCGCGTTCATCTTACGCGCCTCCGACGTGGCAAGCTGCAGATGTCTTATCGCTGAAAGGGATATCTTGAATTGCTGCTCAAACAAAGTCGTGGTCTCAGCCGGAGCCTCCGCATTGGCAAGATAATTCTCAAGCTCCCTCGTCATCTCTTCGACAGGCACTTGTAGCTGGCGCAATATCTTGAACGCGTATCCGTCTTTATTACGGAGAGCACCGAGCACAAAATGTTCGCTCAGGATAGCTGGCGACTGGAAGTTGCGCATCTCGACAAGTGCTGTCTCCAGAATCGGACGGAATTTCTTTGAAAAATCGTTCTTCATCAATATATGAATGTTTTTGTCTTTTCTCTATGTTTGCGGCCTCTTTTATTAAAGAAAACCGGAATGTTATAAATAATACGCTATTTATTAGAGATTTGTTGCAAATGCCGTGCCAATTTTATATCCAATTCCAAAATTAATGTTAAGACACCATCTCATGTTTCATCCAACACTAAAGATCATTTTCAGCACACAGTTTAGCAAGACATTATATATCAGTATTATAAGCAGACAATAATTCAGCTGTACCAAACGAGTGTCGTCGAGACGCCGCAAATAGCAATCCTCTTAATAAATCTTAGACCGGAAAACATACAACCCGACAACGCCAACTTATCCTCCGGCATCGAGCGCAATGCCGATTGCCATACATTAGTCATCCGTAATAATAGTCTTCCGCCACACCATCCGCACGGGGAAGGAACCGATATTCCATGGCGAAATTTAATGGCAAAAATTAATAAATATTAGCTTGGCCATATGAACAAATTTTATTAACTTTGCTCCTTGGAAGAAATACGGCCTTTCCTCATTTTTGCTCTCCAGGGAACGGCCGGATTTAACAAGAAACCTTTAGAACATGCAAGGAGACGACAAGATTATTCCGATAAACATCGAATCGGAAATGAAGAGCGCCTATATCGACTACTCCATGTCGGTGATAGTGTCGCGTGCCCTGCCGGATGTCAGAGACGGCTTCAAGCCTGTCCATCGCAGAGTGCTGTATGGCATGAACGAACTCGGGAACTTCTATTCCGGCGACACCAAGAAATCAGCACGTATCGTAGGTGAGGTGATGGGTAAATATCACCCCCACGGTGATTCTTCCATATATTTCACAATGGTCAGGATGGCTCAGGAGTGGTCGTTGAGATATCCCCTTGTCTTCGGACAGGGTAACTTCGGCTCTATCGACGGAGACTCTCCCGCCGCCATGCGTTACACTGAGGTCAAGCTTGCCCGTATGGGAGAGGAAATGTTGCGTGACATCGACGCTGACACAGTGGATTTTGTACCCAACTTCGATAATACTCTCGCTGAGCCGTCAGTGCTTCCGACACGCATCCCCAATCTCCTCGTTAACGGAGCTTCCGGCATCGCTGTGGGCATGGCGACAAATATGCCTCCCCACAACCTCACCGAGTCGCTCAACGCTTCAATCGCGCTCATCGACAATCCCGATATCGATGTGGAGGGCCTTATGGAATTCGTCAAGGCTCCCGATTTCCCCACCGGAGGTGAGATATTCGGACTGCAGGGCGTAAAAGACGCTTTCACAACAGGCCGCGGACGCATCCTGATACGCGCGAAAGCGGAGATTGAGAGCGACGGATCACATGATCAGATCATTATTTCCGAGATCCCTTACGGAGTGGTCAAGAACGATCTTGTGAAGAGCATCGCCGATCTTGTGGAGGAGAAGAAGATTGACGGCATTGCCGACATCACCGACACTTCCGCCAGAGGCCAGATGCATATTGCCATCGACATCAAGAGAGACGCGAACGCCAAGGTCATACTGAATAAGCTTTTCAAGATGACACAGCTTCAGACATCGTTCAGCGTCAACAATGTGGCTCTGGTCAACGGCCGTCCGAAGACTCTCAATCTGAAAGAACTCCTTCAGGCTTTTGTAGATCACCGTCACGATGTGGTGATACGTCGCACCCGATATGAACTTCGCAAAGCCGAAGAACGAGCCCATATCCTGAAAGGATTGATGATCGCCTGCGATAATATTGACGAAGTGATTTCCATAATCCGCTCAAGCCAGACAACCGACGAGGCTCGCTCTCGTCTTTCAGACAGGTTCGGGCTTGATGAGATCCAGACAAGAGCAATCGTGGAGATGCGTCTCCGTCAGCTCACTGGCCTGGAAATGGAAAAACTGCGCGCCGAATATGACGATCTCATGAAACTGATCGCCCATTTGAATGACATCCTTAACAACGATGAGGTTTGCCGTGATGTCATGAAACAGGAGCTCATTGAGATCCGCGATAAATATGGTGACGAGCGCCGCACAAAGATCAACATGTTCTCCGGCGACCTTAACGCCGAGGATTTCTATCCTGACGATGAGATGATAATCACCATCTCACATCTTGGATACATCAAGCGCACTCCCCTTTCTGAATTCCGTGCGCAGCATCGTGGTGGCGTCGGAGCCAAAGGAAGCGACACGCGTGATTCCGACTTCATCGAGCATATTTATCCGGCCTCCAACCACAATTATATGCTCTTCTTTACCCAGAAGGGACGTTGTTACTGGCTTAAGGTGTATGAGATTCCGGAATGTGCTAAAAACTCAAAGGGACGTGCGATCCAGAATCTTCTCAACATCGAGGCCGACGACTGTGTCAATGCCTTTATACGGGTGAAACATCTCAATGATAAGGAGTACATTAACACTCACAACCTTATTTTCTGCACGAAAAAAGGTGTTATCAAGAAGACTTCACTCGAGGCTTACTCACGTCCCAGAGCAAATGGAGTCAACGCGATTATAATCCGGGAAGACGACCAGCTTATTCAGGTAAGGCTTACCGACGGGAATGCAGAGATCATTCTCGCCAACAAGGAGGGCCGCGCCATAAGGTTCCATGAGAGCAAAGTCCGCGAAATGGGAAGGATGTCCACAGGCGTGAGAGGCATGACTCTCGGCGATGGCAACGATGAGGTTGTAGGAATGATAACAATGACCGGAGCTCCCGACGAAACCGTAATGGTTGTGTCGCAAAACGGATATGGCAAGCGCTCCCCTCTTGAAGACTACCGTGTGACCAACCGCGGAGGCAAGGGAGTGAAGACGCTTAACATCACGGATAAAACCGGAGATCTGGTAGCGATTAAGAATGTCAACGACTCCAACGACCTCATGATAATCAATCAGAGCGGGATCACCCTGCGTCTCCCTGTGGCCGGCATAAGGGTGATGGGACGCGCGACCCAGGGAGTCCGCCTCATCGATCTTGCCAAACGTGGCGACACAATCGCTTCCGTATGCAAGGTCAACTCCGATCCTGAGGAGGAGGTCGAAAAGGAGATGGCCGATGAAGAAGCCGATATGCACGAGATGAGTAATGAAGACATCTCAGCCATGGCTGATGTCCCCGTCACTGAGACCGAGGAGCCTGAATCAGACGACAGAGAAGTCGGCCCTGATTCTGAAGAGATAGAATAAACAATCATCAACCTTCATAAATTTAGATATGAAAAAAGTATTTGCTTTTGCGCTTTGTATCGCAGCCATAGGATCTGCCGGCGCACAGAAGGCCAATGTCGACCAGGCCAGCAAGCTGGCCGGCAAGACCGATCAGCTCAACAATGCCCGCAACCTGATCAAACAGGCCATGGAGAACCCTGAGACCCAGAACGATGCCCGCACATATTTTGTCGCCGGCCAAATCGAGCTGGACGCTTATGACAACGCGACGAAAGCGAAGATGATCAATCCCGACGATCCCTCCGCAAAACCCGCTGTCATGGCCGACGAGCTCATGAATGCTTATAAGTATTTTCTCAAGGCTCTTCCCCTCGACAGCGTGCCCGACGCCAAAGGGAAAGTGAAGCCTAAATACTCCAAAGACATCCTCAACAAAATAGCCGGCCATGCCAACGATTTCTTCACGGCAGGTGCCAACTATTTCAACGAAAAAATGTATTATCCCCAGGCTTACGAGGCATTCACCATCTACGGTGATCTTCCCGCTTCTGGAATGATGGGCAAAGCTGCCGCGCTTATTCCCGCAGAGCAGATAGCCACGGCATATTTCAACGCCGGCCTTTCCGCATACTCCGGAAATGCCGTTGAAGAGAGCGCCGCAGCTTTCAAGAAAGCTCGTCAGGCCGGATATGAGCAGCCCGAAGCATACATCTATGAGATAGCATGCTGGCAGACTCTCGCCCAGCGCGATGAGAACCGTTCGGCTGAGGCTCAGAGACAGATTATGGATGTTGCCAAGGCCGGTCACGAGAAATTCGGTCTCGAGCAGTCTATATTCATCAACAACATGATCAATTCTCTCGTTGTCGACGGAAAAATCCAGGAAGCCCTCGACGAGCTCAATAAGGTGATTGCTGCCAATCCTGACAACGCCAACCTTCTCGGACTCCGCGGATACGTATATGACCGTCAGGAGAACGATGACGCATCTGAGGCAGACTACCGTAAGGCCGCATCGATGTCGGGCGTAGACTTCGAGACCCTTAAAAACGCCAGCAAGAAGATCTTCCGCATTGGCACAAAGAAATGGGATGCCATCGAAGGTGCGTCAGCTGAAGCCGCACAGGCCCGCAAGGATGTGAAGACCAATTATTTCGACGCTGCCAAACAGATCGCCGAGCAGGCTCAGGCCATGAAAGCTGACGACTCTGATCTCCAGTCGCTCATGGAAAGCATCAACTATGTGCTTGAGACATACTTCAATAATTGATTTTTCAATCTCACAGTCAAAGGCGGGGCTCCCAATGGGGTCCCGTTTTTTATTCCCCTACTTGTCTTTCAGACTTGAATCAACTGGCTGCACCGTTGCCTCCGCATAGTGTTTTATCAATGTTTCCCTCAGACAGGGAGACGCTAAGCGCATTTCCACCTTCTGGCATTCCCACGCCTGAGGGCGTTTTATTCACCGGCACCAGAAAACTAAAAAAGGGGAAAAATAGCTCCGAAATGTTAAACAAGTTAGTGGATATATACAAAAAAATATTGGGAATCAGATTGTTTATTTCTGATTCCCAATGCCTTAATTTTAGTGGAGCATACCAGACTCGAACTGGTCACCTCTTGACTGCCAGTCAAACGCTCTAGCCAGATGAGCTAATGCCCCAGTCATTTTGACATTGCAAAGTTAAATACTTTTTTTGATTCTGCAAAATTTTTCAGAGTTTTTTTGAAAAAAACTACCAGAAGAAACGAGAAATCTAACTATATCATGATTGCAATCAAAATTTAGAATATGTTGCGTCTCTGGTGCGCTATATTTTTAGCGCACCAAAAACGCACCATAAATTTACTACATAGATAACATACCAATGCTACACTTATTGCATGAATAGAATTTGCTAACAAGTTGACAATCTAAGGAAGTATGACATATCCGTAGTGTAAATGTAGCATGGATATATCAGTTAAAAATAAGTTAAAATTCGCTCGAGAAATGGAATCTGATCTTGGGGAAGTCGTTGCGTGCCATCTGGAGGACATAGTTGGAATCCGCCAGGAAGACGTCGCGACCTTCTTTGTCGGTGGCCATGAATTGATGCTTCCTTTTCTTGAAGGCAGCGAGAGCTTCTTCATCGTCACTCTCGATCCAGCATGCTTTATAAAGACTGATAGGCTCCCAACGGCATTGCGCTCCATATTCATGGAGCAGGCGGTATTGTATCACCTCAAATTGGAGCTGACCAACAGTCCCGATGATTTTACGCCCGTTAAAGCTGTTTGTGAACATCTGTGCCACGCCTTCGTCCATCAGCTGGTGGATACCTTTGTCAAGCTGCTTGGCTTTCATCGGATCGGCATTCTCGATATACTTAAACATCTCCGGAGAGAAAGAGGGCAGGCCTTTGAAATGTATAAGTTCACCGGAAGTCAGGGTGTCTCCGATCTTGAAGTTGCCGGTGTCAGGGATGCCGACTATATCTCCGGGATAAGCTTCATCGACGATGCTTTTTTTCTGCGCCATGAATGCCGTGGGAGCGGCGAATTTCATCATCTTGTCGTTACGTACATGACGATAATTGACATTCCTTTCGAATTTTCCGGAACAAACTTTCACGAATGCTATACATGACCTGTGATTGGGATCCATATTGGCATGGATCTTGAACACAAATCCGGAGAATGATTCCTCATGCGGGTCGACAGTCCGCTCAACAGCTTCCACAGGTTTTGGAGACGGAGCGATCTTGACGAAACAGTCAAGAAGTTCTTTTACTCCAAATGTGTTGAGTGCTGATCCGAAGAAAACTGGAGCCACCAGCCCCTGCAGATAATCCTCGGGATCAAAATCAGGATACACACCGTCGATGAGCTCCAGATCTTCACGGAGTTTCGACGCATCGGATGCCCCGACAAGTTCGTCAACCATAGGGTAATTCACATCTTCGATTTCAACACGTTCGCTGATGGTCTGTTTAGATGGTGTGAAGAGATCAAGTCCATGTTCGAAAATGTTGTAGACGCCCTTGAATTTGGCCCCGATATTTATAGGCCATGAAAGGGGACGCACGCTTATTTTCAGCTCCTGCTCAAGCTCGTCAAGGATATCGAAAGGATCGCGCCCCTCTCGGTCGAGTTTGTTTACAAAAATGATCACGGGAGTGTTCCTCATCCTGCAGACCTCCATGAGTCGTCTTGTCTGTGTCTCGACGCCTTTGGCAACATCGACAACAATTATGACGGAGTCAACAGCAGTCAGGGTTCGGAAAGTATCTTCAGCGAAATCCTGGTGACCGGGAGTGTCGAGGATATTGATCTTGTAGTCTCCATAGTTGAATCCCATCACTGACGTAGCCACTGAAATGCCGCGCTGCTTTTCGATCTCCATCCAGTCGGATGTGGCTGTCTTCTTTATCTTGTTGCTTTTCACAGCCCCGGCAACATGTATGGCTCCGCCGAATAGAAGTAGTTTCTCGGTTAGAGTCGTTTTACCGGCGTCAGGGTGGGATATTATCGCAAATGTTCTGCGTTTTTCTATCTCTTTATCAAGTTCTTCGCTCATAATGAGGATATAGTTGTCTGAAAAAGTATGATTGTTTATGTCTGGACGAATTTCTATGCCTGGTCTTCGTCTTCTGAGAATTTCAGTTCATTGTTGTAGTCCTGCTTATAATAATGCGACAGGATGGCAAGGAACTTTGAGATCTGGGTCACAGCCTGCGATGTCTCCTCCGAAATTTCCTTCCCTTGCAGGCGGAGCATAAGTATTCCGTAGAGGGCATTGAAACACGTCTCGATCTCCCCTGCTTTGTTTTCTCCGGCTTTAGCCCTAAGCTCGACTATTATCGGGAGAGTGTGGTAGTATTGTGCAGAATAGGCCGAGAATTTCGGATCTGCGAGTAGTCGCCGGTTGAGGTCTTCAAGCGAGATGATGACGTTCTTGTTGAGCTGCATATGGCCATGCTCAACAACGCCTTCCCGGCGCATCATGTCGATAAGGCTCTCATACCATTCGCGCATTTCCTTTCTCTGTGTTTCCGGCAGGTCTTTATATTTGTCGATTATAGACGACTGGATGCGGTCGATATCCAGACCGTTGGCTCTGATAAGGTCTTCGATCTGCCACATGTAAAGGAGATATTCCGCGATATTTTCTCTTTTCTTGACTGAAGCTGTAATCATATCTGAAGAAATTCTGTTGCAAAGTTAGTCATTATTGGTGAGGTGCTGAAATAACTCGGTCAACTTTGATCAAATTTTTTGGTATGTCGCGCCTCAGACTCGCTGATTCGTTATCGGGCATATTTCCCGGACCATCCATTTACATGTATTTTCGAGATATCCCATTTGTCGATATGATGTGGTTCGTGAGCCGGGCGCCCTATAGGAATCACGGCGAAAGGAATGATGCCGGCTGGAAGACCGAGAATATCCGCTACGGGGGCGATCCGTTCAGGATGTGGATACACACATGTCCAGACTCCGCCATAACCTATGGCGTGGGCGGCAAGCAGGATATTTTCATTGACGGCAGAAAGATCTTGAATCCATAAGGAGTCATCGATACCTTCGAGAAATCTGCTCTCATCCCCACAGGTGACTATGGCGACTGATGCACCGGCGGTCATTTTGGCATAAGGGAGCGAATCCGCAAGTCTTTGGAGAATTTCCGGATTCTCAACGACTACAAACTGCCATGGCTGGCGATTGACTGCAGACGGGGCGGCCATAGCTGCCTTGAGTATTGATGTGAGATCGGAAACCGGAATCTTGAAACCCGGCATGTATGTCCTGACACTTGATCTGGAGAGAATGTTGAGCAATGCTATGTTTTCCATAAATCCTTATATGTTGACGTTATGCGTCCGTTATGACAGGGCGCTATTTATTGATAACAATCACGTTGAAGAAATAGTTGATTTCGGCATGACAGCCAGGCGTTGCCGGGCCTACCGTGCCGCGGCCGGATGCCGCCATAGTGTCGCCAGGAGCAGAGCCCCCTCCTCTCCCGCACGGCCCCATTACGAGAACAATGATATTCTGCAACTCCCGTCAGGAAAGCTTGCCCCCCGGATGGCACTGCCGTGCCGAGGCTACAAGCCTCGGTTCCCCACCCCCTGATCCGATAATCCCCGCCACGCGCTCCTCCGAGCAAAGCGAGGGAAAGAAAAGCCCACAGATGCCTATTGCATCCGATTGAATATCCTTTATTTATATGAATACATATTGAATTATATCCTGAAATC
>PPYF01188093.1_pt1 | contig 80882 bp, 78 predicted proteins | sample 1559871 | NCBI WGS metagenome assembly PPYF01 (sample SAMN08240021, study PRJNA423297) | Human gut metagenome, whole genome shotgun sequencing project.
GGCGGCAAGTGAGTGAATCCCCATGAGCATAGGCAAACTATGTGATTGGGGTGAACGAACGTAGCCAACACCGCTGCAGTTTCAAGTTGGAAGGGTATAAGCATAGCGTCTTATCTGTTCTTAGGCATTGGCGAAGTCCAAAAGACCGCCTGAGCCATGCGATAAGACTTCGCAAACAGGGCACACCAACGGGCGATGGCGTTGTGCGCGATCGCCCGTTTTTATCTCTGTGCTTTACTGAGTGCAGATGTTATTAATGCTAACCGGTGCGCAGCACGTCTTACTGATAGATATAGGTGGTAAACAGCACATCGAGCACCGGCTTTTCGCCCAGCTCTTTTTGCAGCAGCGCATTGACCTTCTCTAGACAGGCTTTGCGTGTTGCTTCCCGCAGATTCAGCGATTTAACCTGATTTTCATCCTGTGCACTCAAAATCCAGATCAGCGCATCACGGATTTGCGGCTCGTGCAGTGCTACCTTGTCTTTGGCCGTTTGATTGGCCACCATCAGACTGACACTGACCCGTAAAAAACCCAGTTGGCTACCGTTGGTCTGGTAGTTGGTCACAATATCATCGCCAAGTGGCAGATATTGGTAGGGAGAGGCCTGCGCCACCGCCGACTCTTCAGCGGCTTGTACCAGAGCCGGACCGAGCAACAAAGCAAAGCATAACGCGCGGATAATCTGAGCGGATTTGAACATGGCGTAACCTATCTGTGTACATCTGTTAACGGAAATCGTACCGTTAGCTGATAGAATAATGAAAAATAAAACGGCCGTCTTTGTGGCAGGCCGCTTAATCACGCACGACGATAATCATGAGTTTGCTGGCCACCACCTTTTCCCCTTGGGCGCGGGGTAATGCGCTAGAGGCAACATGGCAGTCTGCCGATCCGCATGCCCTCACACCGCAGCAGGCGGACTGGGTGCTGCATAATGGATCGATGACGCAGCATTTACGCCGTCATTGCCAACAATTGCAGGTTAAAATCGGCTTTCAGGGCATCGTCACTCTGGATCAGTTAGCGGCCGCCGAGCAGATTCCTTTACCGCCCGGCGAGTGCTCGCTCTGGTTGCGGGAAGTGATTTTGTGTGGCGATGGCGAGCCGTGGATTTATGCGCGCACCTTGATCCCATTATCGATGCTTGAGCATCAGGGAATTGATTTGCGGGCGATCGGTGAAACACCGATTGGCGAGTTGCTGTTTCGGGCGCCAGGGATTGAGCGCCGGGAATTACAGCACAGTTGGGTCTGCTTGCCTTTGGCGGTGGCTCAAGCGTTATCGTTATCTGCGCGCTCGCCGTTGTTGGCGCGCCGTTCCTCGTTGTGCCACGGGCCGCAGTATTTATCGGTGACGGAGGTTTTCTTACCGTCGGCACCGGTTTATCAAAGGGAGAGAAGCTCATGCTGAGGGAGAAACTGAGCGCTTACTGGCGTCTGATGCGAATGGACCGGCCGATCGGCACCTTATTGCTGCTGTGGCCGACCTTGTGGGCCTTATGGCTGGCCGCGCAAGGACAACCGAACTGGCCAGTCTTGCTGGTGTTTGTGCTGGGCGTGGTGGTGATGCGCGCCGCCGGTTGTGTCATCAATGATTATGCCGATCGTCACTTTGATGGTCATGTGAAACGCACCGCGAACCGTCCGCTACCCAGTGGCGATGTGCGTCCGTCTGAAGCGCGCTGGCTGTTTGTGGCGCTGGTCGCTCTGGCGTTTGTCTTGGTCTTAACCCTGAACAGCCTGACCATCGTGCTCTCGTTGGTGGCGCTGGCATTGGCGGCGGTCTATCCGTTTATGAAGCGGTTTACCCACCTGCCACAACTGGTGCTGGGGGTGGCATTTGGCTGGTCAATTCCGATGGCGTTTGCCGCGCAGATGAACCTGCTGCCTCTGAGTTGCTGGTTGCTGCTGCTGGCGAACATCTGCTGGACTGTGGCGTATGACACCCAATATGCGATGGTCGATCGGGATGATGATTTGCGCATTGGCATCAAATCCACCGCTATCTTGTTTGGCCGTTTTGATAAATTGATCATCGGCTTGCTGCAGCTGGCGACTTTGTTATTGCTGGTCTTGGTTGGCGTTTTAAGTCAGCTGGGCAGCTTGTATTACTGGTCACTGTTGGCCTGTGCAGCGCTGTTTGTCTATCAGCAGCAGTTGCTTAAAGAGCGCGAGCGCGATGCCTGTTTTCAGGCCTTTTTGAATAATAACTATGTGGGGATGGTGCTGTTCTGCGGCATTGCCTCAAGTTATCTGCTGCATTGAGTCGGTCATTTTTGCCTCTTCGCCGAGTGCCTTGAGCTAAAAAAACAGAGCAAGCGCTCGGTGAGCGATAAAAAAAGGACGTCCCTTGGGGCGTCCTTTTTTGTGGCGGCGAGAGGGCCGAGTCATGGCCTCGTTAGGCCACTCGGTCATGCCACACTAGGCCACAACACCTGGCGCGCTTATTCCGCCGCTGGCGTACTCAGACGCACACTGATGGCGCTGTCGATTGTCAGGCGCACTTCTGGCGATAACTGTGGACTGAGCAGCGCATGCAATGCGGCGACTTTATCGGTCACCACTTGCTGCTCGTTATCGATGCAGCCTAAGGTTTGTAATGTGTTGACCAGCGCCGCAAACACCGCCTTGTCAAAGAACTCCGGCGCATTGATGCCGTGCAGTACTGACAGACGCTGTGCAATCAGCTGGCTTTCGCTTTCCAGCGCTTCGCGACTGATGTTGTGGTCAGTGTTTAGCAGTGCCAGCGTGATGGCGTAACGTTGCAGTGCTTCACGCACTCCTGCAGCCAGCAGTTGCAGTGGACGGATCCGCGCGTTGTTAAGCAGCAGTTCATCGCCATCGGCACAAATCAGTTGCTGGCGCAGCAGCTCGGCAATGATCTGCTCAGTCAGTGCTGGCAGCTCGGCGGCGTCATAGCGCATGAACAGCTCCGCTTGGATCAGCGGATACAAGCCGCTGACGGTGTTGTGAATGCGCTCGCGCGTCACGCGCTGCTGGCAAATCACCACACTGGCTACCAAGGCTGGCAACATCAGCATGTGCTGGATATTGTTGCGATAATAGGTCATCAGCACCGCTTGTTTGCGATCCAGCAGCATGATGTCACCTAAGCTGTCGTGCTCAACTTGCAGCTTATCCAGCGTCATCACATGTGCCAGCATCTCTTCTGGCGTTTGGTTCGGTACGGTACATTCGCTGGAGTACGGCACGTTTTTCAGCAGTTGCTGGTAGCACTCCAGCTGCTCTAACAGCTGCGCCCGCGTCAGTGCACGCTGACGCGATGCCAGCAGCGCGGTGGCGGTCAAGTTCAGGGCGTTGGCGGCGGCGGCGTTGTTGATATGCACCATGATCTGGTGGGCGATATCATTCACCGTTGGGGCCAGCCATTGAGGCCGTTGTGGTTCAATCGGATCGATCGCATCACGCCACTGCGGCACGTTTTGGTTCAGGTACGGCACCAACGGGATCGGCTCGCCGAAGTTCACATAACCTTGACCCAAATTGCGCAGTTTGCGCAGGGTACGAATCACCTGCAGCAGGTTCTCTTTTTCCTTGGCCGCCCCGCGCAGTTCATTGGCATAGGTGCCGACCTCCATCACGTGCTCGTAACCGATATACACCGGCACGATCGAGATGGGACGCTGCAAACCGCGCAGCATGGCTTGCAGGGTCATACTCAAGGTGCCGGTCTTCGGCTCCAGCAGACGACCGGTGCGTGAACGGCCACCTTCAATAAAGTATTCCACCGAATAACCGCGTGCAAAAAGCTCCGCCATATATTCACGAAATACCGTAGAATACAGTCTGTTGCCTTTGAAGCTGCGGCGAATGAAAAAGGCACCGCCACGGCGGAAAATCGGCCCGGCAGGGAAGAAGTTCAAGTTGATCCCAGCGGCAATGTGCGGTGGAACCAAACCTTGGTGATAAAGCACATACGAGAGCAGCAGGTAGTCCATGTGGCTGCGATGGCACGGCACGTACACAATTTCGTGTCCATCTTGCGCCAGCTTACGGACTCGCTCGGCATGCTCAACATTGATGCCCTGATACAGGCGGTTCCACAGCCAGCCGAGGAAACGATCGCCAATCCGCACCAGCTCATACGAGAAGTTGGCGGCGATCTCTTCCATCATGCCGATGGCTTTTTGCTTAGCTTTCTCTGGTGAGATATTGCTATTGCTGACTTCGTCAGCCACCGCTTTTTCGATGGCTTTGGAGTGCAGCAGTTGGTTAAACAGTGCTTTGCGATCCGGCAAACGTGGGCCTGCGGCTGCTAAGCGCTGGCGCGAGAAGTGGATCCGCGCCACGCGCGCCAGTTTCTGGGCGATGGTTTGGTCAGTACCGTGCTGGTCTGCCATGTAGCGCAGCGAAACGCAGTTAGAAAAACGCACGAAGCTGTCGCGACCGAGCCACAGCACGGCGAACAGTTTTTGAATCCCGTTGAGCAGGCGCAGTTGCGGTAATTCCATGCGGCCTTCATGGCCTGGAGCACGGCCCCACAACACGGTGACCGGCACCATCTGTACATCCAGTTCAGGATCTTGGCGGTGCAGGTTCAGGTAGTCGTGGAATAAGGTGATCGACTCTTGCTTTGGCGCGCGGCTTTTGAACACCCGTGGCCGCTCGTCGATAAACACGTAGCTTGGCAGCGTCTTGCCGTTTAAGGTTTGCGGTGCCAAAGGATCAGGCAGATGCTGAGCCAGACAGTAGCGGCGCAGGGTCAGTAAATCAGTATCAGATTTGTACGGCAGCACATACAGGATCGGCCGTGCCGGATCGATGTGCAGCTCTTGGATCGGATCGGCCGGGATCAGCTTGCTTTTAACCAGCAATGACAGCGGCAGATCGAGAAATTTGTGATAAATACGCTTCCAACCGGACATGGTGGGGCCTCAACGTCAATACAACCGAGCAAGGATATCAGAAATCACTGGTAAGATCTGTTTGCACGCGTGATGTCCGTCTCTGGCGGCGCAATTGGCGACAGGATAGCCACGTGATCGGCGCTTTTCGCTAGGATTATTCCCGATAACAATATGCCCCACCGGATGGTGGTCAACGTAGCTTGTACAAGCATAGGATGAAAACCAAGATGCAGAAAAATACTGGCTTCAAACGCGTGTATAAGGCCGCCATTTATTCTTGGCAGGGATTTCGGCAGGCGTTTCAGTACGAGGCGGCGTTTCGGCAAGAGGTGTTTTTGGCGCTGATCCTCATTCCGGTGACCTTCTTTCTGCCGGTAACCGCGATCGAGCGGGTGTTGATGATCATGGTAGTGGCGCTGGTGCTGATTGCCGAGTTGCTCAATAGCGCGGTGGAAGCGGTGGTGGATCGGATTGGCGATGAATACCATGAGCTGGCCGGGCGCGCTAAAGATATGGGCTCGGCGGCGGTTTTCGTGGCCTTAGTGCTGGTGCCGCTGGTGTGGGTAATTATTCTTTGGCCTTGGTGATTGCGGGGTTTTCAACCGCCCGAGTCCTGTATATACTGCCAGTATGACTGTATAAACAGACAGGATAAGACGATGAAGCCACTGACCGAACGACAGCAACAGGTTTACGATCTGATCCGTGATCATATCGAGCAAACGGGCATGCCGCCGACTCGGGCTGAAATTGCCCGTGATCTGGGTTTTCGCTCGCCGAACGCGGCAGAAGAACACCTGAAAGCGCTGGCGCGTAAGGGTGCCATTGAAATAGTGGCGGGCGCATCGCGCGGGATCCGTCTGTTAGCGGAACTGGCAGAAGAAGAGGCCGCCAATGATGGCTTGCCACTGATTGGCCGTGTGGCTGCCGGTGAGCCGATTTTGGCGCAGCAGCATGTGGAAGGCCATTATCAGGTCGATCCGGCCATGTTTAAGCCTAGTGCTGATTTCCTGCTGCGCGTTAATGGCATGTCGATGAAAAATATCGGTATCCTCGATGGCGATTTGCTGGCCGTGCATAAAACGCAAGATGTGCGTAATGGTCAGGTCGTGGTCGCGCGGGTGGAAGATGATGTCACCGTGAAGCGCTTAGAGCGACGTGGCAATGAAGTGCTGCTGCATGCCGAGAACGAAGAGTTCGCTCCGATTGTCGTGGATTTGCGCACCCAGTCATTGACCATTGAAGGTCTGGCGGTGGGCGTGATCCGCAATAGCGATTGGATGTGATAGCGCCACTTACAGGCGAAGCGATAATCGCGTGCATAACAGTGATATGCTAAAAACCCGCTACGGCGGGTTTTTTTATGTGTCCAAGAACCAGGATACTGCGCTTTTGGGGTTGGGTTTAATGGCTCAGCCTGCTGGGATGACCGTTGGCGTATAAAATCTCGCGGCATCCCGAGCCTTGATTGATGATGTATGGATGGTTAATAGGTACCTGTGGTGACGTTTTCTTGGTTTTCTGAGGTCGATCGGCGCTTGTGGCAATTAGCGCTGCCGATGATCTTGTCTAATATCACCGTACCTTTACTGGGGTTGGTGGATACCGCCGTTATGGGGCATCTGGATAATGCGGTGTATCTGTCGGCGGTGGCGGTTGGCAGCATGGTGATCACCTTTATCACCATGATGTTCAATTTCCTACGTATGAGCACCACCGGCATGACCGCGCAGGCCTACGGCGCGAATAACCAAACGGCGATCGCGCGAGCGTTGCTGCAGCCGCTGTTGTTGGGGTTACTGATTGGTCTTGGTTTATGGCTGCTGCGTACTCCGCTCACCGCATGGGGTTTAGAGCTCAGCGGCGCACAAGGTGAGTTGGCACAGCAGGCGCACAGTTATCTTGCGATCCGTTTTTGGGCGGCGCCAGCGACCTTAGCCAATTTGGTTCTGCTGGGCTGGTTGCTCGGCATGCAGCACATGAAAGCGCCGGTCTTGTTGTTGGTGTGGGGCAATCTGCTCAACATAGTGTTGGATATCTATCTGGTGTGGTATGCCGGTTGGCAAGTGCGCGGCGCGGCCTGGGCGAGTGTGTGCGCCGAGTACCTGACATTGCTGCTGGGATTAGGGTTAGTGCGCTATTACCTGCGCCGAGGCGGTGTGAGTTTGCGTGCCGGTTGGCAGTGTTGGTCAGCAGGATTGCGCCGTTTACTGGGCTTAAACCGCGATATCTTTTTGCGCTCGTTGGTGCTGCAACTGTGCTTTGCTACGTTTACGGTGCTGGGCACCCGTTTAGGCGCCGAGGTGGTGGCGGTCAATGCACTGCTGTTGAACTTCCTGACTTTCACCGCATTTGCGTTGGACGGTTTTGCCTATGCGGTGGAAGCCTTAGCTGGACACGCCATTGGGGCGCGCAATACCCGCGAGCTGCAACTGATGTGGCGCGCCGCCTGTCGGCAGGCGTTGGCGGTCGCTTTGCTGTTTAGCAGCGCTTACCTGCTGTGTGGCACGTGGTTGATCGATATGCTGACCAGCTTACCGGCACTGCGTGCGCAAGCGCGGGTGTTTTTACCTTGGCTGTGGCTGTTACCGCTAGTGGGCATGGGTTGCTATTTGCTGGATGGCCTTTTTATCGGCGCGACGCGTGGATGCGAGATGCGTAACAGCATGCTAATTGCCGGAGGTGGTTATCTACTGACGGTTTGGCTGGCGTTGCCACTGTGGGGCAATCACGGTTTGTGGCTGGCGCTGTTGGTGTTTTTGCTATTGCGTGGCGTGAGTTTGGAATACTACCGTCGGCGGGTGTTACTGCCAGCGTTAGGCATGTCGGCCTGATAAAACGGCCAGATAATCTAGACCAGATAATAGCTAGATAAGGCGAGTGCGCCCTGTTGGCGCACTCGATAGGCTTAACGGGATCAGTAGAACGAGTGATCGCCGCGCTGGTGCTCGGTGATGTCTTTCACGCCTTTGAGCTCGCCGTTAAACTGGGCCAGCAGCTCTTTTTCGATGCCTTCTTTCAAGGTGACATCAATCATGGAGCAGCCATTGCAACCGCCACCAAACTGGACGATCGCAAAGCCATCAGCAGTAATTTCCACCAGTGACACTCGGCCACCGTGCGCCGCCAGCTGCGGGTTGACTTGCGACTGCAGCACATACTCAACGCGCTCAGCCAGTGGCGCATCGTCGGCCACTTTGCGCATCTTGGCATTCGGTGCCTTCAAGGTCAGCTGCGAGCCTAATTGGTCAGTGGTGAAGTCAATTTCGGCGTCTTCCAGATACGGGGCGCTCATGATATCGACGTAAGCGGAAAAACCGTCAAACTTCAGCTCGGTATCATTGATCTCCACGGCATCAGCCGGACAGTAGGAAACGCCGCACTCTGCATTCGGCGTGCCCGGATTAACAACAAAAACACGGATATTCGTGCCTTCAGCTTGTTGCGCTAGCAACTTGCTGAAATGCGCTTGTGCAGCATCAGTAATGCGGATCATGGCGGGTCCCAATAGTTGACTCATTTACTTGGTTAATCATCATACACCTTTTCATCGGCACTGAGTAGAGGCTTACTGTGTCCGACACAGACACCAAATTTGCACCTCGGCCGCGCCCTGTGCCAGCAGCATTTGGCTCAGTACCTGAATGGTCGCACCGGTGGTCACCACATCATCCAGCAAGGCAACCCGCAGTCCGGTCAGTGGACGCGTCACGGCATAACTGTGCTGGGCATTGGTCTGGCGCTCGGTGTGTCCCAACGTATGCTGGGCCTGACTTTCCTTATAACGTATCAGTACGTCTGAATCGAGCGGGATTTGCAGCCAGTGTGACAGCGGCTGGGCCAGAAGTGCTGTTTGGTTGAAACCTCGCCGCCATTGACGCTGGCGATGCAGCGGTACTGGCAGCAGCAAATCGGGCCATGGGTTGGGGCGTGTACGGCGTTCGGCCAGTAAGGCCAACAACAATAATCGCGCCAGTGGGGTTGCCAGCCAGAATTGGCCGCGGTATTTAAAGCGGTGCAGTAGCTTATCGAGCGGCGCACAATAATCGCTGACGGCCACGAGCGAATGCCACGGTGGGGTTGTGTTTTGACAACGGTAACAGGGTCCATTGGCGGCGCTGCGCTGCAAACCACATTGTGGACAAGGCCAGCGCGTGCTGGGCAGATCGTGGTGACAGCGATAACAAATCGCATCCGCGGCACGAAACAGCGGCTGTTGGCATAACAAACAGGGCGCATTGAGCTGCAGCGGCAGACTCAAGCGCGGCCAGCGTAAGGTTGGCCAGGTAAATACAGGCTGGCGCATCACCGCGCTCCGGTTAGGTGCGTCCATAGCATCCATCGCATGGGCGCAGATTATCTCATCATCGAACGAGTGTAGAGCATGCAAGGACTATTCTGGCAGACACAAGGTACGGGAGCGCGCGATCTTGTGCTGTTGCACGGTTGGGGACTGAATAGCGCTGTTTGGCAGCCGCTGGTGGCGGAATTAGGTTCGCAATTTCGCCTGCATTTGGTGGACTTGCCTGGCTATGGCCGTAGTCAGGATTTCCCCGCGTTGAGTCTGGCGCAGATGGCCGAGACCTTGCTGGCACACGCCCCGGAACAGGCGATTTGGCTCGGTTGGTCACTGGGGGGCTTGGTGGCGACACAAGTGGCGCTGCAAGCACCGCAGCGGGTTAGCGGTTTAATTACCTTAGCGTCATCTCCCCGTTTTGTGGCTGAACAAGGGTGGCGTGGTATCAAGCCGGCGGTACTGGCTGATTTTCGCCAGCAACTGGCCACCGATTATGCCAAGACGGTGAGCGGTTTTATGGCGCTGCAAACGCTCGGTACGCGCAGTGCACGCCAAGACACCCGTTGGTTAAAAGAGGCCGTATTGGCACTTCCCGCACCGTCAACCGAGGTTCTGGCTAAAGGTCTGGATCTGCTGGCCGACACAGATCATAGGCCGTTACTGGCTGGCTTGAGTATGCCGGCGCTGCGCATTTATGGGCGGCTCGACGCACTGGTTCCACAGCAGGTGGTGGACAGTGTCAGTCGCTATTGGCCGCAGTCACAGGCGCAGATCCTGACTGAATCGGCTCATGCACCTTTTATTGCGCAGCCGCGCGACTGTGCTGCTCTGATCGAGGCGTTTTGCTCGTCCAGCCAGCCCGGATAACTGTTTTATAACCACGGAAGCATACGCAGGTGATGAATGTCAGCCCGACCCATCAGGCCGTTTCGGTTCTGCCCACCTCGGTGAACCCGCCGACTGAACAGGCAGGGCATGACAATCAGGTCCGTGAGCGTATCCCGCAGACGGCACCCACCGAAGCGGCACCGCATCAGCGTGGTATTGACCAGCATGATGAACAGGGCGAGTTACTGCCCTATGATCCCGATGGCCACGACGGGGAAGAGCATGCCACAGAGCCCGAGCCAGTATTGCTGGAGTCGGAAGGCGAAGCGTTGATTGAAGGGCAGTGGGAGACCAAAGAGGAGTGTCCGTTGTTCTATCCACCGTTTCCCAACGCCCTGACCGCGGTGAATCGTCAAATGGCGCTGCACGGCAAAGTGATTGTGTGCCGTTACTGGTATTCGGTGCATCCGCGCCCGAAAGCCACCTTTCGTACCAAAACCTAATTCACTCCCTATCTTGGCGCATCTACAGCGATAAACAGCAAAAAAAACCTCCCAACCTAACAATCAGGGAGGGAGGCGAGAGAGCGTGTTGTGCCAGCGATCGGCTTACTGCAGTTAGCCGGTTTAACTGGTTTTCTTGGCGGATTGCACCGATTTGGTCATCGCATCTTGCTCATGCACGCGGGGCAGAGAAATACGCATCGACAAGCCACCCAACGTAGCACTGCGACCGAGCGTAATGCTGCCGTGGTGGGCATCGATGATCCGTTTTAAGATGGATAAACCCAGTCCGGAGCCTTCGCTGCTACCGCGCGCTTCGTCGCCGCGCACGAAAGGCTGGAACAGTTTTTCCTGATCGGCTTCGGCAATCCCTGGGCCGTTATCTTCCACCTGAACCCAGACCCACCCTTTGTCATCCACACCACTGCTCATGCTGATCATGCCGTTACCATAGCGGATGGCGTTGGTCACGATATTGGCAATCGCGCGCTTAATCGAAAGCGGATGGATGTTGCACAGCAACACCTCGTGCGACAGATCGACATTAATCATGTGATCTTCGGTGCTTTCGGCGGTGGCCACTTCGCTGACCAAATGGTTCAGATCAAACGGCTCGGTCGGCATATCACCATTTTGCGCGCGCAAAAAGTCGAGAAACTGGCCGATGATTTCGTTCGACTCATCAATGTCTTTATTGATGGACTCCGACAGATAATCATCCTCCGGACTCATCATCTCGGTCGCCAGACGGATGCGAGTCAGCGGGGTACGCAAGTCATGGCTGATCCCCGCCAGGATCAGGTTACGGTCTTGCGCCAGCGCTTTAATCCCGCGGCTCATCACGTTGAATGAGTGGATCACTGAGCGCACTTCCGAGGCCCCTTGCTCCGGCAGCTCATCCGGGTATTCACCCCGACCCACGCGCAGCGCGGCTTTTTCCAGCTCCACTAACGGACGGTTTTGCAGGCGAATGAACACCCACGCACCGGCCAAGATCAGCAGGAAAATGGCAAAGATGTAACGGAACAGCGGTGCAAAGGCTTCTTGGCGCAGCTCAATTAACGGAATACGCGACCACAGATCGCTGTCGGCATCGGTTGGGTCATGTAGCCAGAGTACGAAGAACTCGGAGCCGGTTTCCAGCCGCACATCCACCTGCTTATTAAACAGACGGCTGAACTCGCGATCTAAAAACGGATAATGACCGGCATTTGCCAGTCCCATTTTCATCGCTTCTTGTTCGGTGTACAGCTGAATATCCAGATCGGCCGCCAGCTCGTTACGCAGGATCTGTCGCACATGCGGCGAGGCCTGTTTATCGATTTTGGCAGCCAATTTGATTTCATAAGCCACCATCCGGTTAAACTGCGAGACGGTGGGACGAATGGCAAAGTTCATCACTGCCATGTAGGTGGTGAGCATGCAAATAAGCAGCAACACCACCATCATCAGCAGCGTGCGAGCGAAGGTGCTTCGCGGCAACAGTCTGAACATTATGCTTTATGGTCGTCCGGTACGAACACATAACCCAGGCCCCAGACGGTCTGGATGTAGCGAGGACGGGCCGGATCTTCTTCCAGCATGCGACGCAGGCGGGAGATTTGTACGTCGATGGCACGCTCCATGGCGCTGTATTCACGGCCACGGGCCAGATTCATCAGCTTGTCACGGGACAGCGGTTCACGTGGGTGAGTCACCAGCGCTTTCAATACCGCGAACTCGCCGCTGGTCAGCAGCATCGCTTCGTCGCCGCGGAACATTTCACGGGTACCCAGATTCAGGCGGAATGGCCCGAATTCGATCACCGCTTCTTCTTGTGACGGTGCACCTGGCAGCTCGGTGGTATGACGGCGCAAAATCGCACGCAGACGTGCCAGCAGCTCACGCGGGTTAAATGGTTTTGGCAGATAGTCATCCGCGCCCACTTCCAGCCCCACGATACGGTCAATTTCATCGCCCTTGGCGGTCAGCATGATGATCGGGATATTGTTATCCTGACTACGCAGACGACGGCAAATTGACAGACCATCTTCACCTGGCAGCATCAGATCCAGTACCATCAGATGGAAACTTTCCCGCACCAGTAAGCGATCCATTTGCTCAGCGTTAGCCACGCTGCGAACCACGAAACCTTGTTCAGTCAGGTAACGTTCCAGCAGGGCACGTAAGCGCATGTCATCATCGACCACGAGGATCTTGTGGTTTTCTTGCATAGTCATACTCCAAAAGGCTAGTTGATCACACGGGAATGCGGGAAAGCAGGGTGTGCGTCGTCATAAAACAATCACTTCCGTTATTGTATGCAAGTTCGCCAAATTCCCGTACCGGAAATTGTTACAAATTCCATCTAACTCCTTATGTTGAGAACGCAGGTTAAACCAGCGGTTGATAACCGATTTCCAGCACCAGATAACTGGCCACGCCGGACGGGGTCATCACTTCAATTTCATCATCCAGCGTTTTGCCGATTAAGGCGCGTGCTACTGGTGAGTTAATCGAGATCCAGTTTTTGGCTGGGTTAAACTCATCCGCGCCGACAATGCGGTACACCTTCTCTTCACCAGCATCATTTTCCAGTCGCACCCACGCGCCAAAGAACACTTTGCCCTCTTGTTGAGGACTTGGGTCGACGATTTTCAGCTCATCGAGGCGTTTACTCAGAAAGCGTACCCGACGGTCAATTTCCCGTAACCGCTTTTTGCCATAGATGTATTCGGCGTTTTCCGAACGGTCGCCCATGGCCGCCGCTTCGGAAACCGCTTGGGTTACTTGCGGTCGTTCGACTTTCCACAGGTATTTGAGTTCTTGATCGAGGGCCATCCAGCCCTCACGGGTAATATAGTGTGCTTTTGCCATTGCGATGGTGGTCTTATTCCGGATTCGTGAACTGTACAGGCGCGCAACCCTGATCTGGGCCGGTTTCTGCATACGGACAGCTGGTATTTTGCCACGCACAAACGTATAAAAGTCGGCTGTTACTCAAAATAATAGGATGAATCTGAGTCTGCCTATGAATACACCGATGAGCCATGTGATTGCCGGCGAGCTGAATGCCCGCCCGGAGCAGGTGACGGCAGCGATCCGGCTGCTGGATGAAGGGAATACAGTTCCTTTTATCGCCCGTTACCGTAAGGAAGTGACCGGCGGTCTGGACGATACCCAACTGCGTAATCTGGAAACCCGCCTGTTGTACCTGCGTGAACTGGATGATCGCCGTCAGAGCATTCTGAAATCAATTCGTGAGCAGGGCAAACTCAGTGAGGCGCTGGAGCAGTCTATCTTGGCTGCCGACAATAAAACCGAGCTGGAAGACCTGTACCTGCCGTACAAACCTAAACGCCGTACCCGTGGCCAGATTGCTATCGAAGCGGGGCTGGAGCCTTTGGCCGATCTGTTGTGGCAAGACCCACAGCAAGATCCAGAGCAAGCGGCGCAGGCGTATATCGATGCTGAAAAAGGCGTGGCTGACAGCAAAGCGGCGCTCGATGGTGCCCGTTATATCCTGATGGAGCGTTTTGCTGAAGATGCTGCCTTGCTGCACAAGATCCGCACGTATCTGTGGCAGAACGCCGATCTGGTGGCGCAAGTGGTAAGCGGCAAAGAAGAGGAAGGCGCCAAGTTTCGCGATTACTTTGCCCACCATGAACCGATTGCCAAGGTGCCGTCACACCGTGCGCTGGCGATGTTCCGTGGTCGCAACGAAGGCATTTTGCAACTGAGCTTGAATGCCGATCCGCAGCAAGACGAAGGCATTCGTCAAAGCTATTGTGAAACCCTGATTGCTGAGCACTATCAGGTACGTTTGGGCACGGCGCCGGCCGACAGCTGGCGTCAAGGGGTTATCAACTGGGCGTGGCGGATCAAAATTCTGTTACATATGGAGACCGAGTTGATGGCCAGCGTGCGTGAGCAGGCGGAAGCGGAAGCCATCAATGTGTTCGCCCGTAACCTCAATGATTTGTTAATGGCCGCGCCAGCCGGTGCCAAAGCCACGATGGGTCTGGATCCGGGTTTGCGTACCGGGGTCAAAGTGGCGGTAGTGGATGCCACCGGTAAGCTGGTGGATACCGCAACCGTGTATCCGCACACCGGTCAGCAGGAAAAAGCGCTGCAAGTGGTGGCGGCACTGTGCCTGAAACACCAAGTGGCCTTGATTGCCATTGGTAATGGCACGGCGTCGCGGGAAACCGATCGTTTTACCGCCGAGATGCTGGCGCGTTACCCAGCGATCCATGCGCAGAAAGTCACTGTCAGTGAAGCCGGTGCGTCGGTGTATTCTGCCTCCGAGCTGGCGGCACTGGAGTTTCCGGATCTGGATGTGTCACTGCGCGGCGCGGTGTCGATTGCGCGTCGTTTGCAAGATCCGTTGGCCGAGCTGGTGAAAATCGAGCCGAAAGCCATTGGTGTTGGCCAATATCAGCACGATGTTTCGCAAAGTCAGCTGGCACGCCGTCTGGATGCGGTGGTGGAAGACTGTGTGAACGCCGTGGGCGTAGACTTGAACACCGCCTCTGTGGCACTGCTGACCCGAGTGGCCGGTTTAAGCAAAACGCTGGCGCAAAATGTGGTGGCGTATCGTGACCAACATGGTCGCTTTGCCCGCCGCGCCCAGCTGTTGGATGTCCCGCGCTTAGGGCCGAAAGCCTTTGAGCAGTGCGCCGGCTTTTTGCGTATCAATGACGGGGAAAACCCACTCGATGCCTCTACGGTGCACCCTGAGTCCTACCCGCTGGTGGAGCGTATCTTAGCCGCTACCGGCTTGACCATCCGTGAGTTGATGGGGAATGGTGAGACGCTGCGCGGCGTGCAAGCTTCGCAGTTTACCGATGAGCAATTTGGTCTACCGACGGTAACCGATATCCTGCGTGAGCTGGAAAAACCGGGTCGCGATCCGCGTCCGGAGTTTAAAACCGCCGTCTTTGCCGAGGGTATTGAAACGCTGGAAGATCTGTCGGCCGGTTTGGTACTGGAAGGCACCGTCACCAACGTCACCAACTTCGGTGCGTTTGTCGATATCGGGGTGCACCAAGATGGCTTAGTGCACATCTCATCGCTGTCGAACAAATTTGTGGAAGACCCGCATACGGTGGTCAAAGCTGGCGATATCGTGAAGGTCAAAGTGTTGGAAGTCGACCTTGAGCGTCGCCGTATTGCCCTGACCATGCGTTTAGATGAGCAACCCGGTGAGAGCAACCGTCGCGGCGCTCCGGCTTCGGCCGGTAACGGCCAGCCTGCGGAGCGCAATGCCCGTGGCGGTAATCGCGGCGTGAATCAGGGCAACCATCGCGCGCATAACGGTCGTGGTGGCGCGGGGAACAGTGCCGGTAATAGTGCCATGAGTGATGCGTTGGCGGCCGCGTTAGGGAAAAAACGCTAAGTTTGCCATGCACTGTTATGTGTTATGACTGACGCCAAAATTGGCGTGAAGGCCAGAAAAAACAACAGGGAGCTGCGGCTCCCTGTTGTGCATTATGGGGCGGCTGGTGTGCGGTATCGCGCGGTATGTGGTGGCCGTTCACCCGCAAGGTCGAGCGGAGAGGATGAGTGATCGGCAAAAAAAAACCGCTCAAGCCGAGCGGTGTTGTCCAACATACAAAATGAACTAGCCAATAGAACTGAATGGTATTACTGAAAGCTTACCGGTCTTGGATATCGTGTTTATCGATGCGAGCGAAGCACCAGAAGGCGACGATAAACAGAAGTGCCCAGGGCACGGCCAGCATAATTCCGATAATAAAATCTTGCATAAGCTGACTCCTTTTAACCTTCAACGTTCAGTGCTAAAGAGCATAAGCCAGAACTTTCGTTGATGATATTTGAATAAAGTTAACTTAACGTTCATTAAAAATGAATGAAGTTGCTGCAGCGAAAAAAAACGGGCCCGTAGGCCCGTTGGTGAGGAGGAGTCAGAACATTAGAGTTGAGGACCGGCAGCCACCAGCGCAGCACCTTCTTTGGTATCGGTGTACTTATCAAAGTTGGTGATAAAGCGCTGCGCCAGATCTTTGGCCTTGTGCTCCCACTCATTCACGTCTGCGTAGGTATCACGCGGGTCGAGAATGTTGCTGTCGGCACCTGGCAGCTCGGTTGGCATCTCCAGATCGAAAATTGGCAGATGCTGTGTTGGCATCGCTTCGATCGAACCATCCAAAATGGCATCGATAATGGCGCGGGTATCCTTGATGGAGATCCGCTTACCAGTACCGTTCCAGCCGGTGTTGACCAGATAGGCTTGCGCGCCCGCCGCTTCCATACGCTTCACCAGCACTTCGGCATACTGCGTTGGGTGCAGTGTCAGGAAGGCCGCGCCGAAGCAGGCAGAGAAGGTTGGGGTTGGCTCGGTGATACCCCGCTCAGTACCGGCCAGTTTGGCGGTAAAGCCAGACAGGAAGTGGTACTTGGTTTGCTCTGGAGTCAGTTTAGACACCGGTGGCAGCACGCCGAACGCATCCGCCGTCAGGAAGATCACCTTGTTCGCGTGCCCGGCCTTGGAAACCGGCTTCACGATATTTTGGATGTGATAAATCGGGTAAGAAACACGGGTGTTTTCGGTTTTCGAACCATCATCAAAATCGATTGAGCCATCGGCACGCACGGTGACGTTTTCCAGCAGCGCATCGCGTTTGATGGCATGGAAAATGTCCGGCTCCGCTTCTTCCGACAGCTTGATGGTCTTGGCGTAGCAACCACCCTCGAAGTTGAACACCCCATCGTTGTCCCAGCCGTGCTCGTCATCCCCAATCAGGCGACGCTTCGGATCGGTCGACAGCGTGGTTTTACCGGTACCGGACAGGCCGAAGAAGACTGCAACATCGCCTTTCTCACCCACGTTAGCAGAGCAGTGCATAGAAGCAATGCCTTGCAGCGGCAGCAGGTAGTTCATGACCGAGAACATGCCTTTCTTCATCTCGCCACCGTACCAAGTACCGCCAATCAGCTGGATACGTTCGGTCAGGTTAAACGCCACGAAGTTTTCTGAGTTCAGGCCTTGCTCTTTCCAGTGTGGGTTGGTGCACTTGGCACCGTTCATCACGATGAAGTCCGGTGTGAAATCTTGCAGCTCTTCCGCGCTGGGGCGAATGAACATGTTTTTCACAAAGTGCGCCTGCCAGGCTACTTCGGTGATGATGCGGACTTTCAAACGGGTATCCGGGTTGGCACCGCAGAAGGCATCGACCACGAACAGGCGCTTGCCGGACAGTTGCTTGGTGACCAGACCTTTCAGGTCATGCCACACTTCCGGGGAAATCGCTTTGTTGTCGTTTTTGCCTTTGCCCTGATCCGCCCACCAGATGGTGTCGCGGGTGGTGTCATCACGGACAATGAATTTATCTTTCGGTGAGCGACCGGTAAAGATCCCGGTATCAACGGCAACAGCCCCCATATCGGTGACGACGCCACGCTCATAGCCGGACAGATCGGAACGGGTTTCTTCTTGGAATAGCAGTTCGTAGGACGGGTTGTAGACGATCTCACTGACATCCTTGATGCCGTAAGCGGCCAGATCTAAGGCGATTGGGCTTTCTACCTCTAATACGCTCATCTTTCAGCTCCTTTGTAATTGGATAAATCCTCATCAACTAATAACCATATTAGTGTTGTGCTTAATCGAGACAGCGAGCCTCTTCAAATTTTTGTTATTATTTCTGGGGAAAAACCAAAGAAAAGGCGGGAATGTTCCCGCCTTGTGATCAGTGTAGCTGATTAGATGAATTTATGTGTGATCCGTTTCGTAGTGCCTGAATATCCATCGCATCAAACCGATAATGTGCGCCGCAGTAGTCACAATGCATATCGATTTCGCCGTTTTCTGCGAGGATCTGCTCAATTTCTGCAGGATCAACAGTCAAAATGGCTGCTGCAGAACGTTCAGCTGAACAGGTACACTTGAAAACTACGTCTTGTGCCGGATAAACCGTTACTTCTTCTTGGTGATACAGACGATACAGCACTTCCTCGGCATCCAGCCCAAACAGCTCTTCGGCTTTGACCGTTGACGTCAGTTGGCTTAAATGCTCGAACTCTTCCGCTTGGCCTTTGTCGTCAGGCAATACCTGCAGCAACATACCACCGGCCACTGGCTGTGACTGGTACTCGCCGGTCAGCAGGAACAGACGGGTTGGCAGCTGTTCGGATTGGGCGAAGTACGCTTCCAGACATTCGGCCAGCGTTTCACCTTCCAGTGCCACGATGCCCTGATAACGCTCACCTTGCTCTGGCGTAATGGTGATCACCAAGTGACCTTGGCCAATCATCTGGTGCAGGCTCATGTCATCGCTGATCTCGCCTTGCAGGCGCGCTACGCCACGCAGTTGTTGGTTGTTATCACCGTTGATCACCGCCAGTTTTAGCGGACCGTCACCTTGCAGTTGCACGGTAATGGTGCCTTCAAACTTCAACGTCGCGGTCAGCAGGCTGGTCGCGACCAGCATCTCGCCCAGCAGCTTTTGCACCGGCTGCGGGTAAGTGTGGTTATCCAGCATCCGGCGGTAGGTTTCAGACACCCGTACCAGCTCACCGCGGACGGATACTTTATCAAACAGATAACGATGCAGTTGATCGTGATTATGCATAAGGCTCTCTCAGTGATAGTGAGCCGGGATTAGTCGGACTCACGGTATTTGAATCGGATCAGATCGCGCCGTTCTTTTTTATCCGGCCGGCGATCCGGATGCGGCATGGTCAGGGCATTGAGCTTACGAGCCAGTGTTTGCTGCTCACGCTTTTGCACACTTTCCGCCGTTTCCTGATACATCAATTGGGCGTCAGGCGCGCCGCGGCGCTGTTCGCTCAATTGCCGTATCACCACCGTCCTTTCATCCAGTCCCTGACGCAGGGTGAGGGTGGCACCCAGTTCCACCAGTTTGCTGGGTTTACTGCGTTGACCGTTGTAGTGCACTTTTCCGCCATCGATCATTTCGCGAGCCATCGCACGGGTTTTGTAAAACCGCGCGGCCCACAGCCATTTGTCGAGCCGGATCGACTTATTGCCCTCACAGGGGGCTGATTTTCCGCTCATGCGTTATCCTGCAGCAGCTGAAAACAACGTTGGAATTATCACACGTCTTGCGGCGTAAACCCAATTCTGTGTGGTTAGACTGGCGCTCTGTTAGTTAATGTGGAGGCGCTTTGGTCAGGATCAAGCGCGCAGCGAAAATTGATGGGGATTTCGCGTCGGATCACAGTAAAAACCACAACGTCAGATGTTAATTTTTAGTTACTCATGTTTAATGACGTGAGTAAGATAAACTATCAAGGATAGACCGCGTCACACCATGACGTAAATCGGGCAAAGATCGTGCGTGCGTGAGCGTGCGTCAACAAGGTGTGCGCAGTACCCGATTCACGCACAAGCAGCAAGGAGCGCAGCGGTGCAGCAGCTGACAACCTGGGTTCGCAGGCTACAAGCGCGCAGGCGACAATCTAAGCGGCCATCAGGGTTGCCGCAAACCCGTGCGGCTAGTACCGCTGGGCATTGGATGCGCCGCGGGTTTGGCGCCGATAAGCTCACGTTAGCGAGTCGTCTGTGTTGGCTTGGGGTGCTCGGCTATGCTGCGGTGTTGCTGTGGCGTATCGGCCAGCCACTGCCGACGGCGACGCCCCAGAGTGCCCCGTTTGCCGCCTCGGCGACCAAAAGTGCGCCCGCGGCCGCGCTGACGGAAGCTGATTTGGGCGTCATTTTCCAGCAGCAGTGGTTCGGCGCGCTAGCGAACAAACCGGTCGCGCCGCCGGTGGTTGCAGCCCCGGCGGCGGTGACAAAACTGAGCTTTATTTTACGCGGCGTGGCACCGGCCAGCGATCCGGCGCGCAGTGTGGCGGTGATTGAAGCGCAAGGTCGTCAGGCCAGTTATATGCCGGGCGAGGCGATTGCTGGCTCAGCCGTGCGTCTGCTGAAAGTCGAGACCACGCAAGTATGGCTGGATAATGGTGGGGTGACGGAGCTACTGGTCTTGCCCGGTGAGCCCAGCAGCCCAGCGGCGTCAACCAAGAGCGCCGGAGTTGCGGTGAGCAAGCCCGCCGCCCCCACGGCGTCGGACGCCAGTGAGTTGGCAGCGCTACGGGACGAAATAGCCCGAGAGCCGCAAAAGATATTTAGCTATATCCGGCTCAGTCCGGTACGCAAGGATAACGTGCTGGTCGGCTACCGGGTGTCCCCGGGGGTCAATCGACTGCTGTTTGAGCATACCGGATTAAAAGATAAAGACATTGCCGTAGCCCTGAATGGACTGGATCTGACCGACGATCAACAGGCCCAGCAGGCGCTGCGTGAATTACCGGATTTGACCAGCCTGACCCTGACGGTGGTTCGCGATCAAATCCGCTATGACATTCTGATTAGCCCGTAGTGTCACTGCGGCAGGCAGACAAGGATGAGGCATGAAACACAAGGTTGTGGGAAGCCGATGGTCGGCAGTCATGCGTCCAGCACTGGTGTTGCTGGCGGCATTGTGGTGGTTACCCGCCAGCGCCATTGAGGGTGACAACGAGTTTTCCGCCAACTTCAAAAATACCGACTTAGCCACCTTTATCGATACGGTGGCGCGTAACCTGAACAAAACCGTGATCACCGACCCCAGTGTGCAAGGGCAGGTCAACGTGCGCAGCACGGAGCTGTTGAACGAACGGCAGTACTATCAGCTGTTTCTCAATGTGTTGCAGGCCAACGGGTTTTCAGCGGTGGCGATGGATAACGGGGTGATCAAGGTGGTCAAATCCCGTGACGCCAAAACCGAACCCTTGCCGGTGGTGACCGACAACAGCAACCGCTTTGCTGGTGATGAGATGATCACGCGGGTGGTGCCGGTGCGCAATGTGTCGGTGCGTGAGCTAGCCCCCTTACTGCGCCAATTGATTGATAACGCTGGCTCCGGCAACGTGGTTAACTATGATCCGTCCAATGTGATCATGCTAACGGGCCGAGCCTCGGTAGTGAATCGGCTGGCCGACGTGATCCATCGGGTGGATCTGACCGGCAATAAAAGCAATGAAGTGGTGACGCTACAAAACGCTTCGGCACCCGAGATGGTGCGCGTTATCGACAGCCTCAACAAAATCAACGATCAAAACCAGCCCAGTACCCTCAAATCACAAGTGGTGGCCGATGAGCGCACCAACAGTGTAGTGATCAGCGGCGATCCTGCAGTACGGGCGAACTTGCGCCGTTTGATTAACCAGCTCGACTCGGAAATCCAAAACACCGGCAACAGCCGAGTGTTCTACCTCAAATACAGCAAAGCCGACGATCTGGTGGAAGTGCTCAATCAGGTCAGTGGCAACCTCAAATCAGCTAAGGAAGCCCAGCAAGGGCAGGCCGCCGCCGCCCGTGGTAATACGCTGGTATCGATTGCCGCCAATAAAAATACCAATGCGCTGGTGGTGACCGCGCCGCCAGATATCATGCAGTCGCTGCAAAGCGTGATTGCTCAGTTGGATGTACGCCGTGCGCAGGTGCATGTCGAGGCGCTGATTGTTGAAGTGGCGGAAGGGAACAACATCAATTTCGGCGTGCAGTGGGGCTCCAAAGATGCCGGTTTAGTGCAATTTGCCAACGGTAACCAGATCCCTATCGGGCCGTTAGCCGGTGCGTTGTATCAAGCTAAGCCAGAAAAAGGCTCCACTGTGGTGAGCGATAACGGCTCCACCACCGTAAACCCAGATAAAAAAGGCGATATCAGCGCCTTAACTGATCTGCTGGCCAGCTACAGTGGCGCAGCGATTGGGATCGTCAAAGGTGATTGGGCGGCCTTGGTGCAGGCGGTCAAAACGGATTCCAACTCCAACGTGCTGTCCACGCCAAGCATTACCACGCTGGATAACCAAGAAGCCTCGTTCATGGTCGGGCAAGATGTGCCGGTGCTGACCGGCTCCACCACCGGCTCCAATAACACCAATCCCTTTAATACCGTGGAGCGTAAAAAAGTCGGCACCATGCTGAAAGTTACACCGCAAATTAACGAAGGCAATGCGGTGCAGCTGACCATTGAGCAGGAGGTGTCGAAAGTGGAAGGGCAGACCAATTTAGATGTGGTGTTTGCCGAGCGCAAATTGAAAACCACGGTGCTGGCCGATGATGGCGATCTGATAGTACTTGGTGGCCTGATTGACGATCAAGGCGGAGAGAGCATCGCCAAAGTGCCATTGCTGGGCGATATTCCAGTGCTGGGGCACCTGTTTAAATCTACCGCCAACAAGAAAGAAAAACGCAACCTGATGATATTTATCCGGCCAACCATTTTACGTGATGGAATGGCTGCCGATGGGGTTTCGCAGCGTAAATATAACTACATTCGCGCCGAGCAATTGTACCGCGCCGATCAGGGGATGAGCCTGATGCCGCAAACTCCGTTACCGGTGCTGCCTGAGTACGGTAAAGATCCACAGTTGCCGCCGGAAGTGCGCGCCTTCTTACTGGCGCGGGGGATCCTGTTGTGAGTCAGCCAGACAGTGCGCGTCGAGCCCTAATGGGGATCGGTGAAGCAAAGAGCGATGCGGCATCAGCACTCGCTGAGCCGCTCGGCAGCGGATCACGCCGGCTGCCGTTTGCCTTTGCCCGTCGCTTCCAAGTGCTGGCCGAACAGCGCGAGGGCGCACTGTGGGTCTGTCACAGCCAGCCACTGACCTTAGCGGTGCTTCAAGAGTTACGTCGCGTGCTGGGCGAGTCCTTTTTGACGGAAAAGGTGGCCGCTCCGCAGTTTGAGGCCTTACTCACTAGCGCCTATCAACGCGACTCCAGTGAGGCGCGCCAGCTGATGGAGGATATCAGCGCCGAGGGGGATTTTTATACCTTGGCTGAAGAGTTGCCGCAGACCGAAGATTTGCTGGCCAGCGAAGATGATGCGCCCATCATCAAGCTCATCAACGCCATGCTCGGGGAAGCCATCAAAGAAGGGGCATCGGATATCCATATCGAAACCTTCGAGAAAGCTTTGCTGATCCGTTTTCGGATTGATGGCGTGCTGCGTGAAGTGCTGCGCCCGAGCCGCAAACTGGCCGCTTTACTGGTATCGCGGATTAAAGTGATGGCCAAGCTGGATATTGCCGAAAAGCGGGTGCCGCAAGATGGCCGTATTGCCCTATTGCTTGGCGGGCGAGCGGTGGATGTACGGGTGTCGACCATGCCGTCAAATCATGGTGAGCGGGTGGTGCTGCGATTGCTGGATAAAAACCAAGCGCGGCTGACCTTAAGCAGTCTGGGGATGGACAGCGCAATTCAAACGCGCTTTCGCCGCCTGATTTTCCGTCCCCATGGCATCTTACTGGTTACCGGCCCGACAGGTTCCGGTAAAAGTACCACGCTGTACGCCGGTTTGCAGGAGCTCAACTGCGAAGAGCGCAATATCCTGACCGTGGAAGACCCGATTGAATATGCCATCGAGGGCATCGGTCAGACCCAAGTGAATCCGAAAGTCGAGATGACCTTTGCCCGTGGCCTGCGCGCCATTTTGCGTCAGGACCCGGATGTGGTGATGGTGGGCGAAATTCGCGATCTGGAAACCGCGCAGATTGCGGTGCAGGCCTCGCTGACCGGTCACTTGGTGCTCTCGACATTGCACACCAATACCGCCGTCGGTGCGGTGACTCGTCTGCGCGATATGGGCATCGAACCTTTTTTGATTGCCTCCAGTTTGCTCGGCGTATTGGCGCAGCGCTTAGTGCGCACCTTGTGTCCGGCGTGCCGCGCACCGCACATAGCCACTGCCACGGAGCGTGCGTTGTTTGCCCCTTTACTCGGCGAACAAATGCCGGCTGAGCTGGTGTTATACCAAGCGGTGGGCTGCGAGCAGTGTAATCACAAAGGCTTTCGCGGACGGACCGGTATTCACGAATTGCTGGAAGCCGATGAAACGGTGCGCGACATGATCCACCGCGATTGCGGAGAGCAAGAGCTGGAAAAATATGTGCGCCGTTTCAGCCACGGGATCCGTGATGATGGCTTGCAAAAAGTGCTGGCGGGGATCACCACCTTGGACGAAGTGCTGCGGGTGACGCGGGAGGGCGGATGAGCGTCTTTCAGTATCAAGCGGTGAACTTGCAGGGTAAACGCCACAAAGGATTGATTGAGGCCGACTCGGTGCGCCAAGCGCGGCAGCTGCTGCGCGAGCAAGGCTTGCTGGCCGAAAGCGTACATGAAACGCGCTCTGCAACCGACAATCCGGCTAGCGCACATACCCTGCGTTGGCAGCGAGGGATCAGCGCATCTGAGTTGGCGTTGCTGACTCGTCAATTGGCCACCTTGGTGCAAGCGGCGATGCCACTGGAAGAGTGTTTGCGCGCTGTGGCCGAGCAGTGTGAGAAAAACCGCCTAAAAAGCCTGATGTTGGCGGTACGCACCCAAGTGCTGGAAGGGCATACCTTAGCTGATAGTTTGCGCGCCTATCCGCTCGTCTTTGATGAGTTGTTTTGCGCCATGGTGGCGGCCGGTGAAAAAGCCGGTCACTTGGATGCGGTGTTGAGTCGGCTGGCCGATTACACCGAGCAACGCCAGTACATGAAAGGCAAATTGCTGCAGGCGATGATCTATCCACTGGTGTTGACGGTGGTGGCCATCGGCGTGATTGCCATTTTGTTGGCTTCGGTGGTACCGAAAGTGGTGGCGCAGTTCGATCATCTCGGGCAAGCCTTACCACACAGTACCCAACTGTTGATTGCCCTGAGTGACGGGGTACGCGATTACGGGCTGTGGCTGGTCGGGGCGCTGTTAGTGCTGGGGGTACTGGTGCAGCGGTTGTTACGCCAACCGGCGCTACGTTTGCGATGGGATCGGCTATGGCTGCGTTTACCGCTGCTGGGCAAAGTCAGTCGCGGCCTGAATACCGCCCGTTTTGCCCGCACCTTGAGTATTTTGTCGTCCAGCAGTGTGCCGCTGCTGGAAGGAATGCAGATTGCTGCCAGTGTGGCGTCTAATCGCTATGTTCGCAGTCAGATTTTAACCGCCGCAGAACGGGTACGGGAGGGCAGCAGTTTACGCGCGGCCCTCGGCAGTAGTGGCCTGTTTCCCCCCATGATGTTGCACATGATTGCCTCAGGGGAGCGGAGTGGTGAGCTAGAGCCGATGCTGCTGCGCGCGGCAGATAATCAGGATCGGGAATTCGAAGCGCTGGTCACGTTGGCGCTCGGTATTTTTGAGCCGCTGCTGATTGTCAGCATGGCGGGGGTAGTGCTGTTTATTGTGGTAGCAATTTTGCAGCCGATGCTGCAGCTCAACAACATGGTCGGGCTGTAAAGAGCGTGGTTGTGGGTGGCGAGTCGAGTGATGAACAAGGAGTGTCAAGCATGCAACGAGTACGCGGTGGTCAGTCACTAGCACGTGGTTTTACCTTGCTGGAAATGATGGTGGTGATCGTGATCTTAGGGATCTTGGCCAGCTTAGTGGTGCCCAATTTACTCGGCAATAAAGAAAAGGCCGACCAACAAAAAGTGGTCACTGATTTGGTGGCGTTGGAAAACAGTCTGGATATGTACAAGTTGGATAACAGCGTGTACCCGAGCACCGAGCAAGGGCTGCAGGCGTTGGTCAGTAAACCGGCCGGGACTCCAGAGCCACGCAATTATCGCAATGGCGGTTATATCAAACGCTTGCCACAAGATCCGTGGGGCAATGAGTACCAGTATTTGAGCCCCGGCGAGCAAGGCGAAATTGATATTTACTCGTTAGGTGCCGATGGTCAGGAAGGCGGTGAAGGAACCGCTGCCGATATCGGTAACTGGAATCTGGGTGAGTATCAAAAGTAAATGCCGGCGCGCGGTTTTACCCTGCTGGAGCTGATGCTGGTGGTGTTTTTACTCGGCTTGACCGCCGGTGGCGTGTTGATGACTTTACCGCCATCAGTATCGGCACAGCCGGAGAAAGAAGCTGCTGAGCAGCTATTGCGCCAAATCCAGCAGGTGCAAGATGACGCGTTAATGGGTGGCCAGTTATATGGCTTATACCTTGCCCCCGATGGTTATCAGTTTTTACGCCGACAGGCCGACCGCTGGCAACCACTCAGGGAACCGGCGGCATTAGCTGGTCGACAAGCCCTGCCCGCAGGAGTGCAACTGCAGTGGCTGTTGGGGAGCGATCGTTGGCAACAGATGCAGCAACAAGAGATGGCGCTGTACCAAAACCGCCTCAGTTTGCATCAGATGCAGGTGTTGCAAGAGGACGCCGATAAAGCCTTGCAGCCACAAGTGTGGCTCGACAGTAGCGCCGATGTGGTGCCGTTACAGCTGGTGTTGCAAGGCGCGTTGCGTACTGCGCGTTGGTTGCTGGAGCGCGATGACAGCGGCCAGTGGCGGCTGCAAGCGGGCCGTGAGGGGGAATGATGCAAGCGAAGAGTCATTCGGGTATCTCTCATGCTAGGCACAATCATCCAGCTCAATCCAAACCCTCGCATGGGTTTACTTTACTGGAAGTGCTGGTGGCGCTGGCCGTATTTGCTGGCGCAGCGTTGGCGGTGATGCAAGCGGGCAGCAGCAGTTTACGCAATCTGGCTATCTTACAAGACAAAATGCTGGCCGGTTGGGTCGCGGAAAACCAGTTGGCACTCTTATCATTACTCCCGCCCGCCGAGCGTCAGCGCAGTCAGCGCGGCGAAACGCAAATGGCGAATCGCACTTGGTATTGGCGCAGTGAATCGGTGCCGACCAGTGGCACGTCACTGACGGCGATTGAGATTCAGGTGAGTCGTCAGCCCCAAGGCAGTGCCGAGGCGGTGTTACGCCGCTATTTTGCCCGTCCGCGCACGGAGTCAGCGCTATGACGGCCAGCCAGCAGTTCGCCTGCTGCAGTCGGCGGCGGCCACCTCTACGCCGAGTCAGTCAGCTGGGTTTTACTTTGCTGGAGTTGCTGGTGGCTATTGCGGTGTTTGCGTTACTGAGTTTAGGGATTTATCAGGTGGTTGATGGGGTACGGCGCGCCGATCAGACGAGCGCTGCGCTGACCGAGCGGATGAACAGCATGCAGCGCGCGATGCAATTGCTGCACAACGACTTTACTCAAGCCGTGGCGCGCCGTCAGCGCAGTGATGGGCTAAGTCGTACGCCGCTACTGAGCGTTGGCGACGGACTTTTACAGTCACAAGGCGACGGCTGGTTGCTGATCCGCACTGGCGTTGCCAACCCGCAGATGCAGCTGCCACGCGGACATCTTCAGCGCGTGGCTTATCGCCTGCAGGACGGGCAATTGCAACGTTTAAGCTGGCCTTTTGCTGATATGCCTGCGGACAGCGAGCCACAGATCCGCACTTTGCTCAGTGAGGTCGAAGGACTGCAGCTGATGGTCTATCACGACGGCCAATGGCAGCGGCAGTGGCAAAATCCGGATGCGCTGCCCAATGCGGTGCGCCTGCGTTTAACGGTTCGCGGCTGGGGAGAGTTGGAGCGCGTGTGGCTATTGCCCGCAGCACCTATTCTGTCGAGTGATAATGGTGCGCCAGAGGGCGACACTAATGGCGGTAGCGAGAGTGGGGGCAGTGGATGAGAGTGACAACACCGCTCTTGCGCCGAGGCTCGCCGACTACCGGCATGGCGCTGATTTTAGTGTTGCTGATGCTGGCGGTGCTGAGCGTGTTAGCCACCGGCTTTACCTTGCGCTTGCAGCAGCAGATCCGCTATAGCGACAGTCGGCAACAGGCGACCCAAGCCTACTGGTACGCCTTGAGCGCCGAAGAGCAGGCTAGCGCGGAGTTGCAAGCGGCACTGGCCGATGATCCTCGGGCTAATTTGAGCCAAAGTTGGGCGGTGGGTGAGCGGGTGTATCCGGTTAGCGGCGGCGAGATCCGCATCGCCATTCGCGATCAGCAGGCCTGTTTTAATCTCAATGCGCTGGCCGGTATCAAAGCGCAAAGTAGCACTCAGGAGCGTCCTCGTATTGCTCAGCAATTGTTAGCGCTGCTAAGCGCCCTTAATACCGCTGAGCAGCCGATTGATGGTTATCAGGCTGAACAGGTGGTCGACAGCCTCTGGGAATATGTGGATAGCGACAGTCAGCTGACTAGCCGTTATGGCGCCGAAGACAGTGAATATTTAGCGCGCGCGATCCCGTCACTGACGCCCAATAGCCTACTGGCGGATGACAGTGAACTGCGCACGGTGCAAGGCGTCGATGCGCCGTTGTACCGGCGTTTGCAGCCGTGGATCTGCGCGTTGCCACAAACGCGTTGGCAACTGAATGTGAATACCGTAATGCCCGAGCAAGCGCCGCTGCTGCAGGCGTTACTGACACCGTATTTGAGCGCCGAGCAGGCGCAAGCGCTGCTGGCCCGTCGACCGGTGGATGGCTGGCGTGATGCTGCCTCTTTTTGGGCTGAGCCGGAGTTGGCGGCGCTGGATGATACGGCGCGGGGTAAATTGGCGCCACAGCTCGCGCTGACCAGTTGTTATTTTCTGTTAGACGGGCAAGTCACCGTGGGGCGGATCGCGCTGCGAGTTCGTAGCCTGCTGCAGCAAGATCCGGCGTCCGGACAATTTTATGTTCAACGCCATCAGTTCGGAGAGATGCAATGAGTGAGGTATTGCTGCTGCGCGTGATCCCCGGCGCATCGCCACGCTTGTGTTGGTGGCAAGCACAACCGACCGTGGGCGAGATCCGCGCGCGTGGCGAAAGTGCGTCTTTTGCCGCGTTAGCGGAGACGCAGCCGAGTTTGCTGGCTTTACCGCTGTGGTTATTGCTGCCGGGGCAGTGGTTTAGCGTCTGCGCTTGTCGTTTGCCGCCCGCGCGTGGTCGACAATTAGCACGTTTGTTACCGGCGTTGCTGGAAGATGAGTTGGCGCAGGATATTGAGACGCTGCATTTTTCTTTATTGCCGCGTCAGCACGACAGTGGGCATGTGGTGGTTATTGAACGCAACGTGCTGCGTCAGTGGTATGAGGCAGCGATAAAGAATGGCTTTAATCTGCAAGCGCTGTGGCCTGATTGGCTGGCGTTGCCGAGCCCGTCTTCCTCGTCCGAGCCCAATTTGGCTGCAACGTTGGCTGCAACGTCGGTATCAAGCAGCGCAACGCTCCAACATGCCTCTACTCCCGTGACTCTTACGGTTTTGAATAGTATGCATGGGCTATTGGCGCGTCGTTATGATCCGCAGCATCCTCACGATTGGCAAGGATGCAGTGCTGAACCCCTGCTGGCAGCGCCTTTTTTAAGCGCGCTTAGCGCGCTGTCTACGCCATCCTCATCAGCCTCTACTGTTTTCGACGTAGCCAAGGATGTGGAGGACTTGGCGGCCGCCTCTGCGCAGCAGCCAGAAAATGTTATCGCGCGTGCTAAAGCGCCCGAAACAAAACCCGATGTGGCGCCGCAGGTTGTCTGGTATGGCTTAGCTGCGAGCGCTGAGCAGCTATCGGCATTAGGGTTGCGTGGGCCATTGCCAAAGCAGGTGAATAACGATGAAGGCGCGTTGCTGCTACGTGGGGCGAGTGCATTACATCAGCTGCAGCGTCATGGAATATTGGGCGGTGAGTTTGCTCCGCGCAGTGCGCAGGCGCGCCAGTGGCGGCAATGGCGCAGTATCGCGGCGGCACTGGCGATGTTGGCGCTCTTGCTACTCGGTGAGCAAGGCGTGCGCTGGTGGCAGCTAATCCAAGCCGCGGATCAGGCCGCCACGCAAGCCGAGCAGGCATACCGCGCGTTATTCCCGCAGCAGACGCGGCGCGTCAATATGCGCGCCCAGCTCAATGCCGTGCTGCGTCAGATGCGCGGCCAGCCGCCGTTGCAAGGGCTGGTGCCCTATTTGCGCAAAGTGGCGTTGGCACTGCAAGACCCGGCGCTGAGTCGCCAGCCGTTACAGGTGAAAAGTTTGCAATATCAACGCGATCAGCAAAGTTTGCGTTTGCAGGTGCAAGCGGCAGGGTTTGCGGAGTTGGAGCAGCTGCGCAGCGTCTTGGGGCGCTATTTTCAGGTGGAGCAAGGCGCGCTGAGTCGTGATGGTGCGGGAGTGGCCGGCAGTTTAGTGCTGCGCGATCGCGCGGTTCAAAATCAATCGGCGGTCGCGGAGCGGCAAACGCGGGCTGAGCCGCGAATCTCAACGGCACAATAGCCTTGGCGCAGCGTATCGCGTGGCATAAACAGCAGGAGAGCGGGAGCATATGAAGGGATGGCGTAGCCGGTGGTCACAAGCTCAGCAGCGCTGGCAGCAATATTCAGCCCGTGAGCAACGTTTGCTGATGTTGGCGGCGGTGTCGCTGTTGGTTGGCGGATTGTACTGGGGGATTTGGCAGCCGTTGCAGCAGGCGATTAGCCGGCAAGAGACCCGTTTGCAGCAGCATCAACAGTTGTTACGGCAGTTGCAGGTCTCCGAAGCGGCGATCCGGCAGTGGCAACAGCAGCAGGCCGCGCCACAAACGCCGGTTGCAGGCGGCAGTTTGACTGAGCAGGTCAGCCGCAGCGCCGCCAACTATTCGATTAGCGTGACGCGTATGCAGGCGCAAGAGCGGCAAGTGCAACTGTGGGTGGCCGATTTGCCGTTTAACCAACTATTGAGCTGGCTGCTGCGCTTACGCTTGCAATACGGCATTGAGGTGGCGGCGCTGGATTTGTCGTTGGCGGGACAAGGCGGCGTGGTGCGGGTCGACCGGTTACAGCTGGCCTTGCCGTAACCGCCGTGCTGACTGTACCGCGCGATGATCAAGTGCTTAGCTCGCCGGTTAAGCGTTTTGCCCTAAAATGCCCGGTAGCAAGGTGCGATAATCGCGGATCCCCGGATGACGGGCAAAGCGGATGACATCTGCCGCCGAGTCTGGATTTTCCACTCCCAAGCAATAGCCAATGCCAAATTGGCGCGCGGCATCCAAAATCACTTCTGCATCATCAACAAACAGGGTTTGTGCCGGATCAAACTGCACGTCTTGCTGTACCTGCTGCCATAAGCGCTGATCTTCTTTCGGTACCCCATAATGGTGGGTTGAGATCATGCCATCGAGGTATTCATCCAGCGCGGTGTGCTCGACTTTAACCGCCAAACTGTATGGATGCGCGTTAGTCAGCAAAATCGTGCGGCGGCCACTTTGGCGCAGCGCCTGTAAAAATGGCAGCGTATCTTCGCGCAGGCGCGCGGTTGGCCCGTGTGCGGTGGTCATGGCGTAAATATCCAGCTGCAGCCGGTCACTCCAATAATCAAAGCAGTACCAGTTCATGGTATGGCGCACCGCATGGTATTCGGCGCGGATCAGCGCACGGGCTTGCTCCAACGGAATTGCGCGCGCAGCAGCCAGTGCTTGCGGCACTTGTTGCAGCCAAAATTCGCTGTCGAATTTCAGGTCTAGCAACGTACCGTCCATATCCAGCAGTACCGTTTCAATTTGGGACCAGGGAAGAGCAGGAGACATCAGAATTTCCTTGTAATCACGGCTTGCCGTGGTTGCCCTGCATGCGACACAATAATCGCAGCAGCAGGTTAACATCACAGCGACATGGCCACGCATAACCAATCAGGCGGTATAAAGTACATGTGCATTCAGGATGAACGCAAACAAAAACCGGCAATTTTGGCGGTGGAGTCGGTAGCGCGCTCGCGCTTGTTCCATGTGGAATCGGTCGCCTTGCGTTTTACCAATGGCGTTGAGCGAGTATACGAGCGGATGCGCCCGAATCAGCGCGAGTCGGTGATGATTGTCCCGGTGGTTGGCGATCAATTGCTGCTGATCAGCGAATACGCGGTGGGTGTGGAAGGCTATGAGTTGGGCTTCCCCAAAGGTTTGGTCGACCCCGGTGAAAGCGTGCTGGATGCCGCTAACCGTGAGCTGATGGAAGAGGCCGGTTTTGGTGCGCGTGAGCTGACGGTCTTAAAATCGGTGCGTATGGCACCGGCTTATTTTTCCAGCCACATGACCTTGGTGCTGGCGCGCGATCTTTATCCACAGCGCTTAGAAGGCGATGAGCCGGAGCCCTTGGATCTGATTTACTGGCCGCTGAGCGAGATTGACCGCTTATTGGCTCATCCTGAATTTAATGAGGCCCGGGCGATGACCGCGCTGTTTATGGTGCGTGACTGGTTGCGCGCCGAAGCGCAGTCTGACGGCCAGCCGTAAACACTTTAACGCATGAGGATCCCAGCATGACTCCACTGGCGCTGTTATCGCCGCTATTGGCGATAGCCGAAGAAGCGGGGCGACATATTGCCGCTATCTACCAACAGGGCAACATCAATCCGCAGCTCAAAGCTGATCACACCCCAGTGACTAACGCCGATTTGGCAGCCCATCGGTTGCTGTGTGAACGCTTGCAAGCCCTGACACCGGAGATCCCAGTGCTCTCCGAAGAAGATTGCCAGATTGCGCTGGCCGAGCGCGCCGCCTGGCCGCGTTACTGGCTGATTGACCCATTAGATGGCACCCAAGAGTTCATCTACGGAAGCGGTGAGTTCTCCACCATGATTGCCTTGATGGACAACCATCAACCGGTGATGGGGGTGATTTATGCGCCGATGACCCAAATGTGGTATTACGCGGTACAAGGTCAGGGAGCGTATAAACGCGATCAGCACGGCCAAGAGACTCGGCTGCAGATCCGCGCCACCGCACCGGATAGCCACAGTTTGCGCGTCGCGGTGAGCCGCCGACAATCCTTACCACGGTTGCAGCAGCAGTTAAATCCACAGTGGAATTATCAATTTGTTCCGTACGGTTCGAGTTCGCTGAAAAGCTGTATGGTGGCGGAAGGGCTGGTGGACTGCTATTTGCGTTTAGGTCCGACTGGCGAGTGGGATACCGCGGCAGCGCAGTGCATTTTGCATGAAGCGGGCGGTGACCTGCGCGATTTGCATCTTGAGGCGCTGACTTACAATCGGCGTGACACGCTGGAAAACCCCGATTTCATCAGTTTTGGTAATCCTGCATTGCCGTGGAAAACCATTCTTACCAATTGCTGATAAGTGAATCAGAAGTGGCATAGCCGCTAAGCGGGTTCAACGTTACACTAAAACTCAGTCTTGATTAACTGGGTGATCGTGTTTGCATTATGGGAAAGCGTCTGCCGCTGAGTATCGGGTGTATTGAACCGCTGTCTATTGCACGGCCGGTTCGCTATGAAAAATTGGCGTTGGTGTGCGAAGGGGGCGGTCAGCGTGGAATTTTTACTGCCGGGGTGTTGGATGAGTTTCTCGGCGATAACTATTACCCGTTTGATCTGATCTTGGGCACCTCTGCCGGTGCGCAGAACGCCTCGGCCTATGTTCTCAATCAAGCCGGTTATGCCCGTAATGTGATCACCCGGTTTACCACTCAGAAGCGCTTTTTTAGCCCCGTGTCGTTCGCTACCGGCGGCCATATGCTGAATCTGGATTGGTTGATGGATTCGGTCGCGCAAATTTACCCACTGGCCTTGGATCGTGCCCAAGCGCGTTTGCAAGATCGCGAATTTCTGATGTGCGCCTCGCGCTACGATGACTTCCAGCCGGTGTATATGTCAGCCAGCGCCGATAATTGGCACGATGCGATGAAAGCGTCGTCGGCGATCCCCGGTTTATACCGTAACGGTGTGGATGTGGGTGGCGTGCGTTATTGGGATGGTGGTGTGAGCGCGGCGATTCCGGTTGAAGAAGCTTATCGGCGCGGCGCCGATCTGATTGTGGTGATCCGCACTGTGCCTTCTGAACCCTACTATACCTCGGAGTGGTTGAGCCGCTTTAGTAAGTGGCTGTCGCACAGTAAATTCCATCATATGGCGCAGATGGTCGAGCACCACGAGCACTGCTATAAGCAGATCCAGCATTTTTTATTAAATCCGCCCGATAAGCTGCGCATTATCGAGATTTTCCCGCCTCATACCTTGGCCAGTAAAACCTTAGGTAGCAACCAGACCGAGCTGGATCACGACTATTGGATTGGCCGTCATTGTGGCCGTTACTTCCTGTCTGCGGTCGCGCCTTGGTTAAAGCATGCTTAAGTTGCACGCATCAGATCTCAGTCAGCGTTAACACAGCCAACTGGGGACACTAAAAAAGGGCAGCTTACGCTGCCCTTTTTTAGTGCTGTATCCGAGCCATGTGTTCTAAACGCGCCACCGATTAAGGTGGCGCGCACACTTAGAACAGCTCTTGCTGTGAGCCTGAACTGCTATCAAAGATAGTCGTTCCCACTTCATGGGTGGCTTTTTCAGTCGGTTCAGTGCCTGGGATGAAGTACTCGACGCGGCTGCGTCCGGTACCATCGGCCAGCTTACCGGTTTGCATATCGATAGGAATACTCAAAATGCCGTCCGGAATCTGCTTCGGCTGCTCAGGCACGCCGGCTAAGGTTGACTGCATGAAGCTGTCCCATGCTGGCTGCGCTGATTTAGCGCCCCCTTCGTAGCCGGAGATCTGTTGGCCTTTCAGGTTCGGGTTCTGGGTGGTGCGACCCAGTGTCCGACGGTGATCGTCAAAGCCAATCCAGACAGAAGTCACGGTCTGCGGACCATAACCGGAATACCACGCATCTTTCGAGCTGTTGGTGGTACCGGTTTTTCCGCCGATATCATGACGCTTGAGCAGACGCGCTGCACGCCAGCCGGTGCCTTGCCAGCCACCACCCGGTTCACCCCAAATCGCCGATTCCAGCGCATCGCGGATCAGGAATGCCAGTTGGGTGCTGATCACGTGTGGCGCATAGCCTTCGCTTTCCTCTTTCTTCTCCAGCAGTGGGGTATCCACATGCTCGATTTGTGGTGTTGGCACCACGCCATCTTGGGTTGGCAGATCTTCGGTCAGTGCATTGCCCAATACCGCCGCTTTTGGCGTTTCGCCATACACTACCGGAATGTTGCAGGTACCGGTGCAGGCGACCAGCGGTTTGGCTTCTTCCAGCAGTTTGCCGTTAGAGTCTTCAATCTTGCTGATGAAGTATGGCGTGATCAGATAACCGCCGTTGGCAAATACCGAGTAACCGCGCGCCACTTCCAGCGGGGTAAACTCGGCCGCGCCCAGTGCCAGTGATTCATAGCGCGAGATGTTGGCGGGGTTAAAGCCAAAACGCTCTAAGAAATCGGCGGCAAAGTTAACGCCGATCGCGCGCAGTGCCCGCACCATCATCACGTTCTTCGACATCCCCAGACCCACGCGTAAACGCAATGGACCGTCATACACCGCAGGGGAGTTTTTTGGCCGCCAGTCACTGCCTGAGCCAGAATCCCACCGGGTAATTGGCGCATCGTTGAGGATGGTCGCCAAGGACAGCCCTTTATCCAGCGCCGCGGCATAGATAAATGGCTTAATGTTAGAACCAATCTGACGGGTCGCTTGTGTAACCAGATTGAATTTGCTCTGGTTAAAGCTAAAGCCGCCGACAATCGCTTTCACCGCACCATTTTCTGGATTGAGGGAGATCAATGCCGAGTTCACATCCGGAATTTGGCCCAGCCACCACTGGTCGTTGACTTTGCGTACCCAGATTTGTTGGCCGGTTTTCAGCACATCACGCGCATTTTTCGGTGATGCACCTTGGCGGGTATCACTGATAAACGGACGCGCCCACTTGATGCCATCCCAGCTTAGGGTAATGCTCTGGCCATCGGCCAGTACCACATTGGCGGACTTGTCCTGTACCGCGGTTACGGCAGCGGCTTGGAACGGGCCATAGGTCGGCAGCGCCTTGAGGCTGCTGACAATCTTGCTCAGATCCCACGCCGGCTCACTGCTGTTCCACAATTGATTGGCCGCACCGCGATAGCCGTGGCGCAGATCGTAATCAATCACGTTGTTTTGCAGTGCCTGCTCGGCCGCCAATTGGGTAGTGGAGTCCACCGTGGTAAAGACTTTGAAGCCTTCGGTGTAGGCATCTTCACCATAGCGGTTCACCATCTCTTGGCGCACCATTTCGGCCAGATACGGCGCATGCAGCTCGATTTCAGCGCCATGGTAACTGGCTACAATCGGCTGGCTGATCGCTTCTTGGTACTGCTGTTGTGTGATGTAACGCTCTTCCAGCATCCGCGACAGCACCACGTTACGGCGCTGTTCGGCGCGGCTTAACGAGTACAGAGGGTTGAGGGTTGATGGCGCTTTCGGCAGACCGGCAATCACTGCCATCTCACCTAAGCTCAACTGGCTGACATCTTTACCAAAATAGACTTGTGCCGCAGCCCCCACCCCGTACGAGCGGTAGCCGAGATAAATCTTATTCAGGTACAAATCCAGAATTTCATCTTTAGTCAGCAGCTGCTCGATCCGCAAGGCCAAGAAAACCTCTTTGACTTTACGCATCAAAGTTTTTTCCGGACTTAAGAAGAAGTTACGCGCTAACTGTTGCGTAATGGTGCTGGCGCCCTGTTTTGCATGACCGGCGGTCAAAGAAACAAAGGCAGCTCGCAAAATTCCAATCGGATCAATACCGTCGTGTTGATAAAAACGGCTGTCTTCTGTTGCAATGAAGGCATCCACCATCAGCGGTGGGATCTGTTGTAAGGTCAGCGGGATCCGGCGCTTTTCACCAAACTGCGAAATCAGTTTGCCATCGGCACTGTAAACCTGCATCGGGGTTTGCAAACGCACATCGCGCAGGGTTGTTACATCCGGCAATTGCGGTTTGACATAGACATATAAGCCGTACACCGAAGCTGCTCCCAAGAGGATGCAAGCCAGTGTAACGACCAAAAAATACTTTATGAGCTTCACCTGAGAATTCCCGCGACTAAAGCACCGAACGGTTTATAAACACTAAGTGCGTAGTATAAAGGCAAGCAATGAAAGGGTAACCCCTTTGCTGATTTTTTCTTCGCACTTTGGCGAATTGACTGATTTTTTTGAATTTTGAAGTTACATCTTTGACATGGTGTCTTTAAAGCCGGGCTTTACAGGGCGCCGTTAGCAGGCATCGCAAGGATGCAGGGAGAGACATGTTTGCACGCTCTGTCAGTGTAGGGTTAGACATTGCCAGCGATGCGGTGCGCGTGGTGTGGTGCCGTTCGCGCCGGCAGGGCTGGGAGTTACTGGGCTGGCACAGTATTCATGTGCCAGCCGGTACGTTTCAGGGCGATCGTTTGATCGCCCCTGACGCGTTACGTGACGTATTAAGTCAAATTCACAAAATTCTGCCGCGCCGTCTGGCGCGTTTATGCATTGCGCTGCCGGGAGCGGCGGTGATGCAAAAAACCTTAATGGTGGATGCCTTTTTAACCGAGCAGGAGCGCCTGTTTCGGGTCGAGGCTGAATTACCCTCATTATTCCCGTTACCGCCGCATGAGCTGGCTTTCGATTTTCGCGCTGAAGGGGCGGAAACCGCCAATGGTCGCTTGAAACTGGTGGTCACCGCGGCACGCCGTGAGTTGATGAATGACTATCTGGCGGTGTTGCAAGGCGCGGGTTTACAAGCCGATATCGTCGATATCACGCCATTAGCGTTGCGCCGTGCGTTGGAGCAAGCGCAGGCGGTGCTACCGCCGGCACTGGAGCTGGAGCAGCAACTGCTGGTGCACTTGTCGGCGCGTAATCTGCTGGTGACCTCGGTCCCCGGCAGTCCGCTGTTTTTCCGCGATCAGCCGCTGAACATCCCGCAAAGCGAAGGCAATTCGGTGCCGCCGGCACTGCTGCAAGAGCAGTGGTTGAGCGAAGTGACCCGTCAACTGGGGCTGATCCGCCAGATGTATCACTCCACCGGCCGACAATCCAGTGGCCTGCTGGTTAGCGGTCAGCTGCGCGAAAGCGATACCCGCGTGTTGAGCACGCAACTGTCAGTGCCGGTACAGGGTTGGTCGCCGTTTGCCGGTTTATCGCTGGCGGTCAGCGTACCGCAGCAAGAGGATGCGTGGCCGTTTACCTTGGCCTGTGGTCTGGCGGTCTGGGAGGGTAACTGATGAAAGGAATCAACCTGTTACCTTGGCGTGAGTTGGAGCGGCAACAGCAACAGCAGCGCTTTGTCCGTCAGGTCGCCGTGTGGGGCGGTTTTTGGTTTTTGATTTTGGCCGGGGTCTGGTTTGGCATTGATCAGCTCAATACCCATCAACAGTCGCGCTTGAGCCGTTTGCAATCGGAAATTCAGTTGTTGGATGCCAAATTGGCGGAGCTGCGCGACATCAAAGCCAAAGAAGAGCTGGTGAACAAGCGGATCACCGCCGTATCGGCACTGCAAAAGCAGCGCGATCAGGTTACCCGACTGTTTAACTTGCTGCCGTTGGTGGTGCCGACCGGGGTGTACATCGACAAAATTACCCTCAATGGCGAGCGGGTCGAAATTGCTGGGCGCAGTGAATCGAACGTGCGTTTGTCGTCGATGGTGCGGCAGGTGGAGTCGTCATATTGGCTGGATGGGGTGTCCATTGACGCCATCGTGGCCAACAAAAACGGCACCCAATTCGATGAGTTCAAGATGCGCTTCCAGTTGCTGGCCGACATGAAGCAGAAGCTCGGGGAGATCAAAGGATGAGCCAATGGAGTGAACTGGATTTAGACCAGATTGCCTACTGGCCGCGCAAGATGCAGTGGGCCTTTGTCAGTATCGCGACTTTGGTGATCTTCGCACTGGCTGGCTGGTTTGTTCTGCTACCGGGCTGGCAAGCCTATGAGGATGCGCAGGCTAAAGAGCAAGAGCTGCTGACGCAAATTCGCAGCAAAGCCAATTTGGCCGCTCAGTTACCGGCGGCCCGTGAGCGTTACCGTCAGCTTAGTAATCAACTGGCGACCTTGAGCCGTCAGCTGCCTTCGCAAGACGAACTGGCCTCGTTGCTGGACTCCATCACCATGGTGGGGACGCGTAACGGCATGCAGTTTGACCGCATTAACTGGATGAATCCGCAGCCGCAAGGGCTGTTGCAAGCGTTGCCGTTGCAGCTGGAGCTAAAAGGCTCGTTTGGCGAGCTGGGGCAGTTTTCCAGTGATATCGCTTTGCTGCCGCGCATCATCACTTTGAGCGATCTGACCTTGGAGCGTAAGCAGGGTGAGCAGTTGGGTTTCTCGGTGCGCGCAACCACCTTCCGCCTGCTCAGCGCCGATGAGCTGAAGGCCCAGCAAGCGGAGGCGAAAAAATGAGACGGACTACCCCACGTTGGTCGCTGAGGGCCAGCGCTTTGCTGGGCTCACTGTTACTGCTGGCGGGCTGTGACTCGGGCGAGCAGCAAGATTTAGAAACGGTACTGCAAGACATTTACCAAGAAGTGCCGCAAGAGCGGATCAGCGCACCGAAAGCGCTGGAGCGGACTGGGCGTTTGCTGTTTGTGGCCGCGCCGCTACGCAATCCTTTTATGACGCCACAGATGGAAGTGGCCGGTGATCGCGGCTTTGATTGCACGCAGCCAAATACCGAGCGTAAGAAAACCGCCCTGGAGCAGTACGGGTTGGAGAAACTGAAATTCCGGGGCGTGATTGGCGATAAAAGCCAGCTGTGGGCATTGGTGGAAACGCCCGATTCCGAGTTGGTGCGCATCGGTCCGGGGGATTTTCTCGGTTTGAACTGGGGAACCCTAGAAACCGTATCGCCGAATAAGATTGAGCTGCGTGAGATGGTCAGTGACGGACGGGGTTGCTGGCAGCAGCGGCAAGTGGCTATGACGCTGGATACTTCGCCTTTTGGCGCCTGATAAGCAGAGTGTGAAGACAGGATAAGAAGATGATGAAGGGAGCAGTGCGCAGTTTACGCTACTGGATGGTAGCCGGAGTCTGGTTCGGGTTGATGTCCCCGGCCTGGGCCGCCACACTGGAAGACGTCAAATTACGGCAAGAAGGCGATCGTTTAGCGGTCAGCATGATCTTCGATCAGCCGGTGGCTACCCCTGCGCAGCAGCGTGATACGCTGGCAAACACGCTGGCCCTGACGTTTTCGCAAGTGGATAAAAGCAAACTGGGTAATACCATTCGGGTGAATAACCCGATGTTGCGTGGCATTAACATCAAACCCTCCTCCAAAGGTACCAAGATTGGTTTTGATCTGGTGCGTCAGGAGCCGTTTGAGCTGCGCGCTGAAGGCAAAAGCTACATCTTGCTGCTCGGGCAAACCCGCTCGACGGAGCAAGTACAGCAAAATAACCCGATCCTCAAACCCACCGGCAGCAGCCTGCTATCGGTGGATTTTGTGCCCCGCGGTGACGGGCAGGCCGAGCTGACCTTAAACTTTGTCCAGCCGCCGGCTGATTTGGCAATTCGGCAAAGCAGTGGCCGTTTGGTGTTGGATTTACCGCGCACCACCGTGGCCGGTGATGCCTATAAGATGGATGTTAGCCGCCGTGGCACGCCAGTGAAAACCATTCGCAGCGAAGCCACCGGACAGAACACCCGCTTGTTACTGGATCTCAAAGGTCCGGTGGATTATGACCAGCAGCGCATTGGCTCGCAGGTGAAAGTGCAAATTCGTCGCGCTAACTCGGCGCGGGCGCAGGTGAATAATCCGGCCCAGTACAGCAAACCTATCTCTTTGAATTTCCAAAACGTTCCTATCCGTACTGTGCTGCAGGTGATTGCGGACTATAACCAGTTCAACTTGGTCACCACCGACAGCGTGCAAGGGGAGATCACCTTGCGTCTGGATAATGTGCCGTGGCAGCAAGCACTGGACATTATTCTGCGCGCCAAAGGTTTGGATAAGCGGATCGACGGCAATGTGCTGTTAGTGGCGCCGAGTGAAGTGCTGATTGAGCGCGAGCGCCGGGAGATGGAAGCGGACGCGCAGGTGAGCGAATTAAAACCGCTGCAAACTGAATACATCGATATCAACTTTGCCAAAGCCTCTGAAATTGCTGCCATGCTGACGGCACCTAATGGTCGCATGCTCTCTTCGCGCGGCTCGGTCTCGGTGGATGAGCGCACCAACACCTTGCTGGTCCGCGATATTGATACCGTGCTGGATACCGTGCGGCAGATGGTGGCTTCGCTCGACCGTCCGGTAAGTCAAATCCAGATTGAAGCGCGTATCGTGACCATCAACGACGAAAGCTTGGATGAGCTGGGCGTGCGCTGGGGCATGCTGATGGATACCGGTAATGGCGGCATGATTGGCGGCTCGGTGGAGGGTAACTTAGGCGCGATTGGCGCTTTGGATCAAAAACCGACCGTGGATGATTTCTTGAACGTCAACATGCCTGCCTCATCTGGCGCGGCCTCGATTGCGTTCCAGATTGCCAAAATCAACGGCAAGTTGTTGGATCTGGAGCTGTCGGCGCTGGAGCGAGAAAACAACGTGGAGATTGTGGCGAGCCCACGCTTGCTGACGGCGAATAAGAAACAAGCCAGTATCAAACAGGGTACGGAGCTGCCGTATGAAGTGGCCAGCTCCAGCGGTGCGTCCACTATCGAATTTAAAGATGCGGTGCTCGGTTTGGACGTTACCCCACAAATTACCCCGAACGGACAAATCATTCTTGATCTGAAGGTCAGCCAGAACTCGCCAGGCAAGGTATACAAGATTGGTCGCGGCGAAGCGGTGTCGGTTGATAAGCAAGAAGTCGAAACGCAAGTTTTGGTCGATGACGGGGAAACAGTTGTACTCGGCGGCGTATTCCAGCACACTACTATCAAAGGTGTAGATAAGGTGCCGGTACTGGGGGATATTCCTGTCATGGGACGGTTATTCCGTCGTGATATGGATAAAGCCGGAAAACGTGAGCTTGTGATTTTTGTTACCCCGCGCGTGGTTCAGCAGAACATGAACCGCCCGGTGAGCACTGATCCTATCAGTGGTTAACCCTCTCTCCTTGATGATGGCTTTCGAAAACTGCAGCAGCGGTTTTCGAAAGCATTGCCTTTATGCAGTTGCCAAACCGGCACGACTCTTGAGATAATTTTTAGTCTGATCTCGCACTACGTTCTTATGAGGATTCAGGTCATGTCTCGTCATCGCATTTTTTGACGGGGCGAGGTGTATTTAAACGTTGTTTTAAGCAAAAACCGAAAAACATGGCAGAGAAACGTAATATTTTCCTAATCGGGCCTATGGGCGCCGGTAAAAGTACTATCGGCAGATATCTGGCGCAGATGCTGAATATGGAATTTTTCGATTCCGATCAGGAAATCGAACGCCGCACTGGCGCCGATATCAGCTGGGTATTTGACGTTGAAGGCGAAGAAGGTTTTCGTGTTCGCGAAGAAAAAGTAATCAATGACCTGACGGAAAAGCAGGGGATCGTATTGGCCACCGGTGGTGGTTCCATTCAATCCCGCGAAACACGCAACCGTCTGTCCGCGCGCGGAATCGTGGTTTATCTGGAAACAACCATCGAAAAACAGCTGGCTCGTACCCAGCGTGATAAGAAGCGGCCATTGCTGCAGGGCGATGTGGAGCCACGCGAAGTGCTGGAAGCACTGGCGGCCACGCGTAACCCGCAGTATGAAGAAATTGCCGACATCACTATTCGTACGGATGATCAGGGTGCCAAAGTGGTGGCCACACAGATCATCGAGATGCTGGAACAGCAGTAACTAACGTTAGGAAAGTTATGCCATGGAAAGGATCACCGTAGAATTGGCGGAACGTAGCTACCCTATCACGATTCAAGCCGGGCTGCTTTCGCACCCGGCTTCTTTTCATCCGCTGCGCGCGGGTGACAAAGTGATGGTGGTGACCAATACCATGCTAGAGCCTTTGTATCTGCAGACCGTGTGCCACAGCTTGCGCACGCTGGGCTGTCAGGTCGAGACGCTGGTGTTGCCCGATGGTGAGCAGTACAAAACCTTGACCATTTTGGATCAGGTTTTCTCTGCCTTGCTGGCCGGCAATCATGGCCGAGATACCACGTTGGTGGCGCTTGGCGGTGGTGTGATTGGCGATCTGACTGGTTTTGCGGCGGCCTGTTATCAGCGCGGGGTACGGTTTATCCAGATCCCGACCACGCTGTTGGCGCAGGTAGACTCTTCTGTTGGCGGAAAAACGGCGGTTAATCACCCGCTGGGTAAAAACATGATCGGGGCGTTTCACCAGCCGGTGTCGGTGGTGATGGATACCGATACCCTGCGTACCTTACCGGCGCGGGAGTTTGCGGCCGGTTTGGCGGAAGTGATCAAGTATGGTGTCATCATTGATGGCGCATTTTTTGCTTGGTTAGAGCAGCATCTGGAGCAGGTGCTGGCACTGGAGCCGCAGGCGGTGACCTATTGTCTGCGTCGCTGCTGTGAGCTGAAAGCGCAGGTGGTGGCGGCAGATGAAACCGAACAGGGGCAGCGCGCGTTGCTGAACCTGGGACACACCTTTGGTCACGCTATTGAAGCGGAGATGGGCTACGGCGTTTGGCTGCATGGCGAAGCGGTCGCGGCTGGAATGATGATGGCGATGGTCACGTCGCGTCATCTGGGGCTGGCCACTGACGCCGATGTAGCACGGCTACGCGCCTTGTTACAGCGCGCCGGTCTTCCTGTGCAAGGCCCCGCTGCCATGGCGGCAGACGCTTATCTGCCGCATATGTTGCGGGATAAGAAAGTGCTGGCGGGCACGCTGCGTCTGGTTTTACCACACGGGATCGGACAGGCCAGCGTCGTCAGCGGAACCGATCAACAGGTTGTTCTGGCAGCGATTGCCGAATGCCGGGGTTAAGTAGAATTCGATGGAAAACACACCCTCTCGTCTGTGGGTTGAGCTGGACTCGCAGACTCAAGTACTCTCACGCGTCCGTTTTCTGAGCCGCTTTGGCTCACCGTTTATTCATATCAGCGGACCAGAAGGGGCCGGAAAGAGCTTTTTGGCCCAACATCTGCTGGATGAGCAAGATCCCGAGCGGGTACGTTGTGCGCTGCTTGCCGGTCGTAAAGATCAGGCAGATACCTTGGTGCGCTCATTACTGGTGCACCAACTGGTGGATCAAGCCGCTTACGATGATGCCACGCCACTGGCCGAATTTTTGCCAGAGCTTGCCCGTGAAGGGCGTCGCGATCTGCTGATTATTGTCGATGATGCGCAGCTGTTGTCTGACGCCATGCTGATGGAGTTATGGCAACTGGCGGGCACTAGCCGTCAGGCTGGTAATCGTCGTTGTGCTGTGGTGCTGTTTGGCCCAGCCGAGGGGTTGGCTGAGCGTATCAAAGCGCTGCCGGCGCAGCAGGGTGTGGCGCAAATGACCATCGATGTGCCGCAGCTGACCCGCGCCGAAGCCTTGACCTTGATGAAGGCCGCTTTAGTTCGTGCGCAGCGTCCGGCGCAGGATGCAGAAGCGTTGCTGGGTACAGCATTGCGCCCAGGCGCGGTGCTGGCGGCAGCGGAAAAGCCGCTGTTACCAGAGCCTGAGCCCGATTTATTGCCTAAACCGCGGGCACAGCGCGCCAAAGAGTCTCGCTCACGGGTTGGCCTGATCAGCTTAGCTGTCTTGGTGCTGCTGGCACTGGGCGCCGGTACGTGGGTGTGGCTGTCTGAGCACTCTGCGCCAGCCAAATCCACCTTTACCCCAGGCGATCGCGCCGCATCCGTCTCCAGCCAGCCGTTAGGTGGTCAAAGCGATGTGTCAAGCGCGGAAAAAGTATTGCCGAAGGTCGATGGGGCGCCATTGGATCCGGTTCCGGACGTTAAAGGCCGTCTCAATAGCGGTGAGGTCGAGCCGATTCAGCAAAACGAACAAGTGCGTTTGACCGAGCAAAGTCCGGTGGCACAAATCACTGCGCCAGCAGAGCCGGGCGAAACCACACAGGCCCAGATCCTGCCTCAAACTGGTAAGCGCGTGGTGTTACCGGGCAACGTGGTGGATGCGCTGGTGGCGGCTGAGCAGCAAGTCCAGCAAGCGGCCACCCCGACTGCGCCAGCGACTAACGCAAATGCGGCCGAGGAAGCCAAACCGGCTGCGACCAGCACAAGTGATAGCGCTACGGCGACCTCGACGGCGATCAGCCCAGAGCAAGCGGCGGCGGCCAAGCGTGCCGAGTCAGCGAAAGCCGACAACGCCAAAGCGACGGCCGCAAAAGAAACTGCTGCCAAGCCAGCCAGCAGCAAGCGTCGTCACAGCAGCCGTTTGAGCGGTGATACTGAGCTGGAAAAAGCATCACCGAAGCACTATACCGTGCAGTTGTCGGGCTCCCATTCGCTCAAAGATGCGTGGCATTTTGTTGAGAAAAGTGGCTTGGCCTCCAAATTACGGGTGTATGAAACACGCCGAAATGGACGGGCTTGGTACGTGGTGATCATGGGCAATTATCCAACGGTAGCCCAAGCCAAGCAGGCGATTAACACCCTGCCAACGGCAATGAAAGCGGATCAACCGTGGGTGAAGTCATACCGTCAGGTGCAAACTGAACTGAAGCGGGCGCAATAACCCACTGCAGCGGCTAATTAAACTGAGTACAATTAGCCGCTTTAACGCAGTCTAGAAGTGGCAGAACACACAGCATGAAGAAGTACCGCGCGTTTCTCAAATGGGCCGGGGGCAAGTACAGCCTGGTTGATGAAATCCGCCGCCACTTACCGTCGGGGCAGTGTCTGATTGAGCCGTTTGTCGGCGCTGGCTCGGTATTTTTGAATACCGATTTTGAAGAGTATGTGCTGGCGGACATCAACAGCGATCTGATCAATCTCTACAATCTGGTCAAGCAGGATGTAGACAGCTTTATCGCCGATGCCCGTCAGTTGTTTACCCCCGAGCATAACTGCGCGGAAGCCTATTATCGCCTGCGCGATGAGTTTAATCAGACGGTTGATCCTTATCGTCGCGCGGTGATTTTTCTGTATATGAACCGACATGGCTTTAATGGCCTGTGTCGTTACAACCTGAAAGGCGGTTTTAATGTGCCGTTCGGGTCGTACAAGAAACCCTATTTCCCAGAGCAAGAGCTGCGCTTTTTTGCGCACAAGGCGCAGCGCGCGACCTTTGTGTGTGAAAGTTATGCCCAGACTTTGGCGCGGGTAGATAAACACTGCGTGGTGTACTGCGATCCGCCGTATGCTCCGCTTTCGACCACCGCGAACTTTACCACGTACCACAGCAACGGCTTTTCGCTCGATGATCAGGCCACCTTGGCCGAGCTGGCCGATCAGATTGCAGCCCATCAGCGGGTGCCGGTTCTGATCTCCAATCACGATACGCCGTTGACGCGCCGCCTGTATCAAGGGGCGCAATTGAATGTGGTACAGGTTAAGCGCACCATTAGCCGTAATGGCGGTAGCCGCAATAAAGTCGGCGAGCTGTTGGCGCTGTTTACGTCCGGCGGACGTAAAGCGGGGTGACGGTGGGCGCAAATCGCGCTCATGGTGGTGGTGACCTTTTACGATTGATTTGCTGGAGAGCTGGAAGATGAAGGATTTCCTCATTGCGCCATCAATTTTATCGGCGGACTTTGCCCGTTTGGGGGAAGACGTAGCCAAGGTATTGGCGGCCGGTGCTGATGTGGTGCACTTTGATGTCATGGATAACCATTATGTGCCGAATCTGACGATTGGCCCGATGGTGTGTCAGGCTCTGCGCAACTACGGCATTACTGCGCCGATTGATGTGCACCTGATGGTAAAACCGGTTGATCGCATCATCCCAGATTTTGCCAAAGCGGGCGCCACCTACATCACCTTCCATCCGGAAGCCTCTGAGCATGTCGATCGCACCTTGCAACTGATTAAAGATTGCGGCTGTAAAGCCGGTCTGGTGCTCAACCCAGCTACTTCGCTGAGCTATCTGGATTACGTGATGGATAAGCTGGATGTGATTTTGCTGATGTCGGTGAACCCAGGCTTTGGCGGTCAGTCGTTTATTCCAGCCACGCTGGATAAGCTGCGTGAAGTGCGTCGTCGCATTGATGCCAGTGGCCGCGATATCCGCTTGGAGATCGATGGCGGGGTGAAAGTCGACAATATCCGTGACATAGCAGCGGCTGGCGCGGATATGTTTGTGGCCGGCTCGGCGATTTTCAGCCAGCCAGATTACGCGGCGGTGATTGCTCAGATGCGCGCGGAGCTGGAGTTGGCGGTATGATGCGTTTTTCCGGGGTGCGCAGCGTGGTCTTTGACCTCGACGGCACTCTGATTGACAGCGTACCGGATTTGGCGCTGGCGGTGGATCTGATGCTCGAAGAGCTACAGTATCCGAAAGCCAGTGAAAATCGGGTGCGGGAATGGATTGGTAATGGGGCCGACATTCTAGTGAAGCGGGCGTTGACGTGGGCGCAAGAGGGGTTTGTCCCTGAGCGTCAGCAACTGCGTGAAGCGCGCGCCTTGTTCGATAAGCATTACGCCGCCAATTTGACCGTTGGTAGCCGCTTGTATGCCGGGGTGCTGGACACCTTAGCACGCTTGCGTCAGCAAGGGCTGCCGCTTGGGATCGTGACCAACAAACCGAGTGCCTTTGTGCGCCCACTGCTGGAGAAATTCGGCTTAAGCGATTACTTCAGTGTGGTGCTGGGCGGTGATGATGTGGTGGTACGTAAACCGCATCCGGCGGCACTGTATCTGGTTCTCGGCACACTGGGGCTGCGCCCTCAAGAATTACTGTTTGTCGGCGATTCAGAAAATGACATTAAAGCGGCCAAAGCGGCCGGTTGTCTGAGCGTTGGCCTCAGTTATGGATACAATTACGGCGAATCCATTGCATTGAGTGAGCCGGATTTGGTATTACATCAGTTTACCGGTTTATTACCGGCGCTAGGCATTGACCGCTGAGAGTCACCGGCTATCGCCGACGCGGATCAGGTTAGAGCATTGAATTTTAGGAAGAGTAGTGATGAGTGAACCCACTGTAAGCAAAAAACCGGTCGTATTTAGCGGCGTGCAGCCTTCCGGCGAATTAAGCATTGGTAACTATATGGGTGCACTGCGTCAGTGGGTGAAGATGCAGGATGAGTATGAGTGCCTGTTCTGTATCGTGGACTTGCACGCCATCACTGTTCGTCAAGATCCGGCCACCCTGCGCAAAGCAACCTTAGATACGCTGGCCCTGTATTTGGCCTGTGGTATCGACCCAGAAAAGAGCACCATCTTTGTTCAGTCACATGTGCCAGAGCATGCGCAGTTAGGTTGGGTGCTGAACTGCTACAGCTATTTTGGTGAGCTGAGCCGTATGACCCAGTTCAAAGACAAATCCAGCCGTTATGCCGAAAACATCAATGCCGGTCTGTTTGATTATCCGGTACTGATGGCAGCAGATATTTTGCTCTATCAAACCGCACAAGTGCCGGTCGGTGAAGATCAGAAGCAGCATTTGGAGCTGAGCCGTGATGTAGCGCAGCGCTTTAATGCGCTGTACGGTGAGATTTTCCGCATTCCTGAACCATTCATCCCGAAAGTGGGCGCGCGCGTGATGTCATTGCAAGAGCCGACCAAGAAGATGTCTAAGTCCGATGACAACCGCAATAACGTGGTTGGCCTGCTGGAAGATCCAAAGTCAGTCACCAAGAAAATCAAACGTGCGATGACCGACTCGGAAGAGCCGCCAGTGGTGCGTTACGACGTGGCGCAAAAACCAGGGGTATCGAACCTGCTGGATATTCTGTCTGGCGTAACTGGCAAAACCATTGCTGAGCTGGAGCAGGAATTCGAAGGCAAAATGTACGGTCACTTGAAAGGCGCAGTAGCCGAGGCGGTATCCGGCATGCTGACCGAACTGCAAGAGCGCTTCCACGCCTATCGTGCTGACGAAGCGTATCTGGAGCAGGTGATGCGTGAGGGGGCGAAGAAAGCCTCTGCGCGCGCCGCCGAGACGTTGGCGAAAGTGTACGAAGCTGTAGGTTTTGTAGCGCGTCCGTAATAGCGGAGCAATCAATCGCACTTATCATTCGCACAATGAATCAATGATGTAAGCCGGCCGGCGCGTTTCGCGTCTGGCCGGTTTTTTTATCCTTCCTTATCTCCTCGTCGAGTATGTTTTGTGCTCGGCTAATGTGCCTTTTGCGGATTGCGCACACTTCGCTTGGGTCACACTCTAGTTTTTGAACGCCTCGTTTTTGCATAATCCCTGCATATTTTTTCAACGTTTGAGTGTGACGTTACACAAAATAACAATATGCGATGATGTGCATAAATATCACTCTAGGGACTACATTTCATTAACGTGCGACAGCAAAGCTGCCGGAATAAAACGTGATTTTCTCGCGCAGGCTAGCTCAGCGCTGTTAATAAATGTCGCTGATTGTGTTGGTCTTTTATCTTTGGTGAAAATGAGTTGCAATCGGCTGTCATCAGATTGATTGACAAGATTTGGTCAAGTCACTAGGTTTAGGCATAACCTCACGAATAATAACCCTACCATGGGGCGTCGCTCTGTACGGCGTATCTTACGGTACACCGAACAGAGCAGTACTACTGTAACGATACGATTACATATTTATTCATTATCAGTTATGGGGATGCCCATAACTGATAAGACCGTGCTTTGCGGCGATTGTTGTTTTGCCACTTTTGCGCGGTCATTTTTCACTGTGTAACTTTTCACTTTGTAACAGGGGTATGTCGGTGCGCAGAGTTAGCACCGGCATCGTGCGGATCCCGCCGTGTGGAGAATTCTCCGTTAGCGGTGGGCGCAGAAGGAACAGTACGTGATGTTTTCAGCGCAACAAGGTGAACGCCTGAACAGCCGAGTCAGCCGTTTAAACCACCATCTGTGTGAGGGCGTGTACGAGCGCCAAAATGCCTTCAAACTCAGCCTGCTGGCCGCGTTATCCGGGGAGAGTATTTTCCTGCTCGGGCCTCCCGGGATCGGTAAAAGTCTGATCGCCCGCCGTTTGATGTGCGCCTTTAAAGAGGCCAGCACCTTTGAATACCTGATGACCCGCTTTTCCACCCCAGAAGAGGTGTTTGGGCCATTGTCGATTCAGGCGCTCAAAGAGCAAGGGCAGTATGTGCGTCTGACCGAAGGCTATCTGCCGTCTTCCCATATCGTGTTTCTGGATGAGATTTGGAAAGCCAGCCCTGCGATTTTGAATACCCTGCTGACCGTGCTGAACGAGCGCTTGTTTCGTAACGGTACCCAAACCCTGCGTTTGCCGATGCGTTTGTTGCTCACCGCCTCCAATGAATTGCCCGATCCACAAGGCGGATTAGACCCGTTTTACGATCGCATGTTGCTGCGGGTGTATGTTGGCAAGGTGGAGCAGAAAGACAATTTTCGCTCGATGGTGGTGGCGGCCGATGATGTGTATCGCGATCCGGTACCACCGGAGCTGAAAATCTCGGAGCAGGAGTATCAGGAGTGGCAGCAACAGATCCCACAGGTGCAGTTACCGGATCCGTGTTTTGAGAAAATTTATTTCATCAAAACGCGGCTGGAGGAAAAGCAGGCGTTAGCGCCGGAGCTGGATCTGTACATTTCCGATCGGCGCTGGAAAAAAGCCATTTACTTGCTGCGTGCCTGTGCCTTTTTTAATGGTCGCAGTCAGATCACGCCGCCGGATTTATTGATTTTGGTGAATTGCCTGTGGCGGGATTTGCCGACCCGCGATTTTATCCGCGCTTTAATCGGTGAATATGCCCGTGAGGAAGCCTACGAGCAGCGCGAACTGGCATTGCAAATTAGCCATCTGCAAGAGCAAGTGGCGCGTCAGCAAGAGGCGCGGCGCTTAGCGGTGCGTCCGGCGCTGAAAAAAAGTAGCGGTCTGCGGGGGGAGCGTTATCAGCTGGATCTGACCCATGCGGGGCAGTATCGGCACATGGCGCATAAAGGCTTGCTGCGATTGATCCCGCTATTGCCTCAGGCGCAGCTCTCCACGCAACCGGCCGAGGCGGCGTACCAGATTCTGGTCGACCCGCAGGAGTTACAAAAGCAGCTGCTGCGCGGCAGCGGCACCATTGCGGCCTTTGTGAATACCCAGACGAGCGTGCAGCACTTGAGCTTTGCACTCGACAGCCGACAGCAGTTGGTGGTGCGCGATACCCGCAATCAAGATATTCCACTGGGCATCAGTGGGATCTGGCCGGTCAGCGCTCATACCGAACAAACGTGGCAACAAGAGCTGGATGAGCTGGCCAGCATGCAGCAAAAACTGTATCAGCAATTGATGCTGGCACGCAGTCAGTTTACCCACACCTTACCGCATCACTTTGCCGATCAAATTTTTATCGACCAAATTCAGGCCAGTCTCGATCAGCTCTTGCAGGAGCTGACTCAGTTGGCGCAGGAGCTGACGGCGCTGGAGACCTGCTATCGACGAGTGAAAGAGCATGCCTCTGCGTGACGACGAGCTACAGCAAGGGGCGCTAGCGCAGGTCGCCAAGCGGGTTTCCGGCGCGGCGGAACAACTTGAGCAAGGCGTGGCGTGCGCCACGCGTGGGCAAAGCAGTGGTAAAGGTGGCTGGCTGGGCGGATTGATGCAGCGTGAGGTCGAGCGTTGGAAGCAGCGGATGAGTCTGGTGATTGTGCATCAGCAGTTGTCGCAAACCGCGCTGCATACGCTGGGGCTGTTTCACAGCTACGAGACCATGGAGATGGGGGAGTTTCTGACCCATCTGGAGGCGCTGCGTTTACAAATTAAGGGCATCGCGCCGCTAGAGCAGGCGGTAAAGCCGTTGGTGCAGGCGATGAACAGCGCGCCGTCGCCGACGGAGCTGGAATCGTTACGTCACGATTTTATGCAGCGCTGGCAACACTATCTGGATGAAGATGTGCTGGCCGAACAGCTACAGTGGCTGGATCAGGCGCGCGAAGAGCAGTTACAGCAATTGTACCGGCGCATGCAGGCTACCGAGCAGCTGTCGCAGCTGGTACCGCCGGGGGATGCGCAGCAGGCTGGACGCTTATGGGATATGGCCGATGCCTGCTTGAGTCAGCAAGAGATGCATGAGTTGGACGCTCTCGCGCGCTGGTTGGCGCGCCAGCCCGAGTTGCAGCAAATTGCCGCGGAGCTTGGCCGACGCGCTGATGAGGAGCGGCGGCGCAAATTATTGCAGCAGGGAAGCAGTCCACGGTCTCAGCCTGATCCAGCGCCAGAAGAGGTGGCCGGGATCCGCTTTGGGCGCGATTTAGAGCGCCTGCTGACCACCTCGGCGGTGATGTTGTCGGTGGATGAGCTGGAATACCTGTTTTACAAACAACTGGCCGAAGGGCAACTGCTGAGCTATCAGCTAGAAGGCTTGCAGTGGCAGAAAACGCCCGCGCCACAGGCCACGCCAGCGGCGCGCGCGCCGCAAGATTTGGTGGCCGGTGGCCCCTTTGTAGTGTGTGTGGATACGTCGGGCTCGATGGCCGGTTTTCCCGAGCGCTGCGCCAAGGCGCTGACGCTGGCCTTAATGCAGCAGGCGGTAGCGCAAAATCGTCATTGTCACGTGCTGATCTTCTCAACCCAAGTGGTGGGCTTCGAGCTGTGCGGTACTGAGGGGCTTAGTCAGGCGAAGGCGTTTCTATCCTATCGTTTTCTTGGTGGGACGGATTTAAACCGCTGTCTGTCACAAGCCATCGCGCGTTTGCAGCAACAGGCCTACCACAATGCCGATATCGTGGTGATTTCTGATTTTATCGCGCCCCGTTGTGGGCTGGAGATCCAGCAGCAATTACCGCAATTGGCGGCGGCGGGTAATCGGCTGAATGCGGTGGCCTTGTCGGCGCAAGGTAACCCGTCGTTATTGGCCCTGTTTGACTCGGTGTGGCAGCGCAGCGGTGGGGTCTATGGGCGTTTGTTACGCCGCCAGCGCTGAGTTTTTTCTGGCGGCGTAGCCTGCCAGCAATGACAGATAAAATAAAATTGTCCGCTTTGAGCTGGGCGGTCTATTTTTAATGAGACAGGCATTTGTGTGCGCCGCACACAGGCGGGGCAGGTATCACAGCGAGGCACGATTATGATTGGACATTTCGAACTGAAAAAAGCCAGCGATGGTCAGTTTATGTTTAATCTGAAAGCCAGTAATGGCGAAATTATTCTGACCAGCGAACGCTATACCACGAAGGCGGCGGCGCTAAATGGTATCGAGTCGGTGCAGAAAAATGCCACGGACGAGGCGCATTTTGAACTGAAAGTCGCCAGCTCCAATAAACCCTATTTTGTCCTCAAAGCACGTAACCATCAGGTGATTGGGCAAAGTCAGCTTTACTCTTCGGATGTCTCGGCACAAAACGGGATCCACTCGGTGATGAAAAATGGCGTCAGCACCGACATTCGCGATCTGACGGTTGTGGATAAATGAGTCGCTGGTAGCAGGTAAATAGGGGGAGAAGGCATCGCAGAGATACCGTCAGGCGCATAGCGTCGAACCTGTGTTTACGCCTGCTGTTCGCGCTGACGTGCATGATAAACGTGTGCATGATAGCCGTACTTCTATCACCCCACACCCGGTACGCGGAGCACGGCAGGATGCCGTGGCGCTGATTTTGCGGTAAGGTAATCGGGTGTTAACAAGCGGCAGACCGGCGAGTCTGTCGTTTTGTTTTGGATTCTTTTGCCTGCCCACCATGGCAGCATATTCAGGGATGATGCAATGACCCTCACCGAATGGTTTTCACTGGCCTGTATTTTGATGTTGGGCGCGGTCAGCCCAGGGCCGAGCTTGGCGCTGGTGATCCGCAATACTTCACGCAGTGGGCCGATTACCGGTTTACTCACCGCGATCGGACATGGTGCCGGTGTGGCGCTGTATGCGCTGGCGACTGCTTTTTTCCTCGGCGCGTTGCTACACACTCATCCGCAAATGCTCTTGGTCATCAAAGGCATCGGCATTGTGTGTTTGCTGTATTTTGCTTGGGGCGCGCTGCGCAGCCAAGGGATCAGCGGTTTGGAAAGCAATACGAGTGGGCCGCGCCGGAATGGTTTGCTGGATGGCTTTTTATTCTCGTTTACCAACCCTAAATTGATGCTGTTTTTTGTCGCGCTGTTCAGCCCGTTTTTGCAAGAAGGGTTTTCGGTGAGCGATAAACTGCTGATCACCACTACCGCGGGTGTGATTGATGGTGGCTGGTATGCGCTGGTGGTGTTACTGATCTCGCAGCCGCTGATTTTCCGCCAGTTGGTGCGAGCCGGTAAGTGGCTGGATCGCGCGATGGGCGTCGTACTGCTGGTAGTGGCTGGCCGTTTACTGCTGCTGTAAAACCCACGTCATGCACGCAAGCCGCGCACAGCCGGCGGGGTCACTCAAGTTTTACACGGTGGTGGCCGCTATAGATATGTCTGATAAGTGGGTGGATGCTACCGCTAGCCTAAGCAAGGTGAGCTAATAGCGTAGGCTCATCTCTCACTCTTTGTTATGCTTGCGATTTCATATATCCATTTGTTTGATGGGTGCTATCAGCCGCCGGAGCAAAACGCCGGAACAGAGCAACGTTTCATGCGGTGTTATCGCAATGCATTTGGGGTGCCACTTTTTTGCGTCACCCATTTAATCAAGTATTAACAACATCCCATTTTATATTACTTCTATGCGCGCGCGGGTGCAGCGGCATACATCACAAAATGGGACTACAGCGGATCTTTTATGACGATACCACAAGGCTTTAGCGCCGGAGCGGCGACGGAAGTCGATTATGATGCCCGACTGAATCTGATTTCGACCACCACGCCGGATAGCCGGATCACCTATGCTAACCAGAATTTTTGTCAGGTAGCCGGTTATCAGCCTGAGGAGCTCGAGGGCCAGCCGCATAATATCGTTCGTCATCCGGATATGCCGAAACCGGCGTTTGCTCAGCTCTGGCAGTATATTCGTGCCGGTAAGAGCTGGATGGGGCTGGTCAAGAACCGTTGTCAGGATGGCGGCTTTTACTGGGTATCGGCCTTTGTTACCCCGATCCTTAATGCGCGCGGCGAGGTCATCGAGTATCAATCGGTGCGCAGTAAGCCCGATCGCGAAAGTGTGGCGCGTGCAGAAGCCCTGTATGCCGATTTGCGGCGCAATAAAACGCCGCGCTTACGCCGTCTGGCGTTGATGGCAGGGCTGCCGGTATTAACACTTGGCAGCGTGCTGTTGCAAGGTATCGCGCTGTGGCAGCAGGGGTTATCCCTGACCGGAGGATTGGGCTTGCTGGGTTGTGGCTTGGCCGGCGCGGTGAGTGTGTATCTGGTGGGGCGGCTGCGCACTTTGCAGCAACTGGCGCAGAAGACCTATGACAATCCATTAATGGAAAAAGTGTACACCGGCCGCTTTGACGATTTTTCGGTGATTGAGCTGGCCTTGAAGATGCGTCAGGCTGAGTTACGGGCGATTGTCGGGCGGGCGACCGAAACCTCAGGCCGCATTTTAACGGCCGCCGAGCAAGAGCTACAGAATAGCCAGCAGATTGAGTCTAATTTGCGTCAGCAAATGCTGGCGACTGAGCATGTGAGCGTGGCGATGGATCAGATGTCGTCCTCGATTCATGAAGTGGCGGAAAGCGCGGCGCTGGCGTCGAGCATCACCACCCAAGCACAGCAGATTTCGCGCGAAGGCCAGCAGAGCGTCGAAACCACCATCAATTCGGTGCATGCCTTGCATGAGGAGTTGGATAACTCCAAGCAAGTGATCCACGATTTATCGCAAAGCAGTACCCAAATTGAAGGGATTTTGGATGTGATTGGCGCGATTGCCGATCAAACCAACTTGCTGGCGCTGAATGCGGCGATTGAAGCGGCACGTGCCGGTGAAGCGGGGCGCGGTTTTGCTGTGGTTGCCGATGAGGTGCGCTCTTTAGCGCAGAAAACCCAGTCATCGACCGGCGAAATTCAGCAGATGATCACCCGCTTGCAGGCGATTGCGGCGCAGGCGGTGGAAGCGGTCGAGCGCGGGACGTCGTTGTCGGAGCAGTGCAATCAGCAAGCGGCGGAAACCGGTCACCGCTTGGTGCAAATTAACGAAGTGCTCAATCAAGTGACTGACAGCAGCCGACAGATTGCCGATGCGGTAGAAGAGCAGGCCAAGATGAATGATCAGATCTCGCACAACATAGAGAATATCAATCAGCTAACGGTGGCCACCGCTGGCAGCAGTGATCAATCAGTAGATAGCACGCGTCAGTTGGTCGCGCAGCTGGAAGCGATGCGCCGTTTGATGCTGCAATTTGAACGCGCGATTTAAGGTGTGATGCCTAAGCGTATTCGTCATGTAGAAACAAAAAAACCGGCCAAGGCCGGTTTTTTTATGGGCTGACATTTCAGCCGAGCGGTATATCGTCTAGCAGTTAGACGTGACCATGGTTGCGATGCTGAGTGAACAGCGCCAGCAGCGCGGTCAGGACAAATACCGCTGCATACAGACCGTTGGCACTCCACAGTGCCACTTTCGGCCCATAGTGATGGATTATCGGGCTACTGACGACGAATGTCAGCATAGTACCGACGGTGCCGCTGGTCAGGATGAAGTTCACCAGACGCGGTGAAGACACCTTGGTCTGCTGCGAACCCAGCGTGATCAGCGAGGTATAAATGGCGCTCGATACAAAGCCCAGAGCAATAATGCTGATATGCAGATAGTGACCGCTGTTATCGCCAATGAACACATACATGGCGAGCGCAGCCAGCAGCGTCAGACCAAGCACCAGACGGTACAGGTCAAAAAAGCGCACGATCACACTGAAAATCCACATCCCAATCATGTAGGCCATCCAGAAACTACCGACCAGTGCGCCAGCTTTTTCCACGCTCATACTAAATTGGGTGCTGACATAATCTGGCAGCCAAGAGATGAAAATCATCTGACCGAGGATGTAGCACAGCGCAGCGGCGGCAATCACAAACACCCCTGTGCCCCAGCGTTCACTGCTAATGACCGCGTTGCCATCGCTGTCGTTTTTATGCAGCGGTGGGAATTCGGAGGTCATGGTCAACAGGTAAATCGCCAGATACACCACGCCAATTAGCGCATATACCCAGTACCACGCAGCGTGACTCGCCAGAATATAACCGGCCGCCACCGGGAAAATCATCCCCGCCATGCTGAAGAATGAGTCGGTGATCAGTAGCATCGAACCACGGCGACGGCCATGGTACAGCTGGGTGATCAGGAAAGTACCAATCGACATGGTAATACCGCTCACGACCCCGAGAATAAACATACACAGGGAGAACAGCATCAGCCCTTTGCTGAACATCAGGCCGACCACGCTAAACAGCATCAGCACGAAACCGATACTCAGTTGGCGTTTCAGCGAAATGATGTGGACTAGCCAGGCATTGAGGAAAATGGCTACCAGAATACCGGTATTGAGGAAGGTAAAGGTATTCCCCATGCTCGCCAGCGGAATATGAAAGAAGTCGGCAACCGAATTCATCACGATACCGGTGACAACGATTAAGGCACCGGTTAAACCGAATGACAGAAAACTGATCCAGGTTAACCGGAGGCGGTTCATTGTGCTCATCGCAAATTACCGTAATTGAAAAGAAGGAAAAATGAAAAGCGCGAAGTCTATGTGAAACGATTGCGCGATTTTGTGTTCTGGATCACTAAAATAGCATATTAAGTCCGACAAAAGCGCAGGAAACTGTGATCTGGAGGTATGCGACCTGTTTTTTTATCCCCTATGAGGGGCTAATGCCACGAAATGACAAAACAAGCGGTCTGCCACAGAGTATCGTGCCGAGCATAAGAAAACCTGCTCTGGGTAGTCAGTGTGACTAGCACAAGAGTAAGGATCACATTTCGGTGAACAGGAGAGATACACATGTTATCCCGTACTGGTGTTTCGCGTTTAATGATTGTTCTGCTGACGTCAGCTTCCCTGCTGTCTGCTCCAGCGGCACTGGCGGCTAACCGCCTGACCAAAGGCGCAATGGTTGGCGCTGCAGTAGGTCTGGTTTCTGGTCAGGGCGTGAATGGCGTGCTGAAAGGCGCAGCATTTGGTGCTGGTGTTGGTGCTATGACCGAAGACGGTAAAAAAGGTAAGAAAGCCCGTAAAGGCGCCAAAGTGGGCGCGATCGCGGGTGCCGCAGCAGGTCTGCTGTCTGGCAACGGTATTGAAGGTGCGCTGAAAGGTGCTGCCGTGGGTGGTGCTGGTGGCGCGATTCTGGGCCGCATTAACTGATTTTAGTTGTAAACAGATTACAGGATAAAAAAGATGAAAAAGGCAGTATTGTTTGCTCTGGCGGTTACCGCAGCTCCAGCCGTATGGGCGAATGCCGATGCAGGTTTGCCAGCCGATGTGTACATCACTTGTGCTGAAGCTGGTGCGATGGCAAAAGAGCACAGCCAAGATGTTGCTGATCTGGTGGCGATGATGGGTAACGCGAGCGTTGAAACCCGTAACCTGAAGATTGCCAAATCTGCCGACACTGACAAGAAAGTGATCGAGAACCTGAACGCGTTCTGCGCCAAAGATCCACAAATGCTGCTGATCACCGCGATGGATAACGCCATGCGTCAGCTGGCAGGCGAAAAACTGTAATCACTGCGTGTGTGCTTGCCGACTGATTTTGGTCGGCCGGGAGAGAAAAACGGGAGGCCAGTGGCTTCCCGTTTTGTTATCTGGGGTTTACGCCCACCGCGCAGCGATGGTTCGCCTTACGCACGCGATCGCCGGTATATCTGGGTAAAGATGCGGGTATTGCGGTGGGTATCGATACCGGTAGCGGCGTAGTGGCGCATGGCGTGACCGCCCCCTTACCTGAAGTTTAGCTGCTGGGTTATCAGATTGATTTTCATCCGCAATCTGGGTATAACCGCAGCGACACGCCGCATTGCGCGGCTTTCTTTCGCTGTTTTTTTGCCTCAGGCGCGAGTGTTTATGTTGCTGCTTATCGATAACTATGACTCTTTTACCTATAACCTGTACCAGTACTTTTGCGAGCTGGGCTGTGAGGTCATGGTGCGCCGCAACGATAGCCTGACGCTGGCCGATATCGAGCAGCTTGCGCCATCCCATTTGGTTATTTCCCCAGGCCCTTGCACGCCCGATCAGGCTGGGGTGTCGCTGGCGGCTATCCGCCATTTTGCTGAGCGTTTGCCGATCCTCGGTGTTTGCCTAGGTCATCAGGCGCTGGCGCAGGTGTTTGGCGGCAAGGTGGTACGGGCACGGCAGGTGATGCATGGCAAAGTCTCGGCCATCCGGCATACCGGTTTGGGCGTCTTTGAGGGCTTGCCCGATCCGCTGTCGGTCACGCGTTATCACTCACTGGTGGTGGAGGCTGACTCACTGCCAGATTGCTTTGATATTACGGCTTGGAGTGAGCGTGATGGTCGCTTTGATGAAATCATGGGGATCCGACACCGCCATTTACCGCTGCAAGGGGTGCAGTTCCATCCCGAGAGCATCTTGAGCGAGCAAGGGCATAGCTTGCTGGCCAATTTTATTGCCGGCTAATTGCCTGGTGTTTTCCCTCTTTTCCTCTCATTTTTACTGACGTTAGCCGCATTTTATCGGCCATTCTGTTGTGCCTTGCCTCGATTTGCTGTGTCAGCGTATGCCGCGTGCGGCGCTATGATGAGCGGGCATAGGTCAGCGGTGGTTCGTTGCGGTAGAGAGGAAATGCGAGCCGGCACATAGGCAAAAGCGAAAAACTCGTGTTAACTTAATGTTAATGCGAGGCGCGTCGGCGCCGGACAGTCTGGCGAGGAGCGGCGTATGCGTGAAGACCCGGCAGTTTCAGATTTCCCGTTGTTATCCCCTCTAACAGCATTATCGCCCCGCGCGAGCGCTGTTAAGCGCGCGTGTTTTGATCAGCTGATGGTGCCGTGTTATGCGCCCGCGGCCTTTATTCCGGTGCGTGGCCAAGGCTCACGTGTGTGGGATCAGCAGGGCAAAGAGTACATCGATTTTACCGGTGGCATTGCCGTGAATGCGCTCGGACATTGCCATCCGGCGTTGGTGGAAACCTTGCTGCAGCAAGGGCAAACCCTGTGGCACCTGAGCAATGTCTACACCAACGAGCCGGCATTGCAGCTGGCGCAGTATCTGGTGACGCACACTTTTGCCGGTAAAGTCTTTTTGGCCAATTCGGGCGCAGAAGCCAATGAGGCGGCGCTCAAACTGGCGCGTCGTTACGCCATCGACCATCACTCACCGTATAAAACCCAGATTATCGCCTTTCGGCAGGCCTTTCATGGTCGCACCTTTTTTACCGTCAGTACCGGCGGGCAGCCGAAATATTCCGATGGTTTTGGCCCTAAACCGGCGGACATCATCCATGTGCCGTATAACGATCTGGCTGCGGTGCGCGCCGTGATCGGCGATCACACCTGCGCGGTGATTGTCGAGCCGGTGCAAGGGGAAGGCGGAGTCATTCCGGCCACGGAATCGTTTTTAAGTGGCCTGCGTGAGCTGTGCGATCAGCATGACGCCTTACTGATTTTCGATGAAGTGCAGACCGGCGTTGGCCGCTCCGGCAGTTTGTATGCCTACATGCAATACGGGGTGACGCCGGATATTCTCACCACCGCCAAAGCGTTAGGCGGCGGCTTTCCGATTGGCGCTATGCTGACCACCAGTGAGTTTGCCTCCAGTTTGACGGTCGGTACCCACGGTTCGACCTATGGCGGCAATCCGTTAGCCTGTGCGGTGGCGCATACCGTGCTGCGCACCGTCAATACGCCGAGTGTGCAAGAGGGCGTGTTGCTACGGGCGCGACAGTTTCATCAGCAGTTGCAGGCCATCAATCAGGAGTTCGGTCTGTTTCGCGAGATCCGCGGTTTAGGGCTGCTGATTGGTGCCGAGCTACAAGCGCCCTATATCGGGCAGGCGAAGGCCTTTTTAAATGCTGCCGCCGAAGAAGGGCTGATGCTGTTGATGGCCGGACCCGATGTCCTGCGCTTTGCGCCGTCATTGGTGATTGAGGAGCAGGATATTGCGTTGGGGATGGCACGCTTGCGGGCGGCGATTCGCCGCGTTTGTATGCCTCCATCCGCGAGTAGCCAATCTGGCCTCAGTGCTGGGTGAGGGGGCGCTATGCTGGTCGTCCGTCCGGTTACCCGCGCCGATTTGGCGGCGCTGATGCAGTGTGCACAGGCCTCTGGCTTTGGCTTTACCTCATTGCCGGCTGATGAGGCGCGCCTGCTTGAGCGTATTACGCAGGCCGAGCAGGCATTTGCTGCTCATCCCACTGCGCCGGGGGAGTATGATTTTCTGTTTGTCGCCCAAGATACTGAAACCGGCCAAGTAGTGGGTACTACGGCGATTGAGTCTTGTGTCGGTCTGGCGCACCCGTTTTACAGCTACCACCGCGCCAAGGCGGTGCATGTCTCGCGTGAGCTGAATGTCTACAAAACTGTAGAAACCCTAACCCTGTGCAATGATTACACCGGCGTCACCGAGCTGTGCACGCTGTTTTTGCTGCCGGCTTATCGCCACGGTCAGCATGGCAAATTGCTGTCGAAATGCCGTTTGTTGTTTATCGCCGAGTTTGCCGCCTGCTTTGCCGAAACCGTGATTGCCGAGATGCGTGGGATTTCGGATGAACACGGCGACTCGCCGTTTTTCCAGTGGTTACGCACCCACTTTTTTGACATCGATTTCAGTACTGCCGATCGACTCACCGGCACGGGTAACAAGCGCTTTATCGCCGAACTGATGCCGCGCCACCCGATTTATATCAACTTGCTCAGCCCTGAAGCGCAGGCGGTGATTGGGCAAGTGCATCCACAAACTCGACCGGCGCTGCAGTTGCTGCTGGAAGAGGGCTTTCACCATCGCGGCTACGTCGACATCTTCGATGCCGGTCCGACCGTGGAGTGTGCGCGCAATGACATCCGCGCCGTACGTCACAGTCGGCGCATGAAAGCATGCGTGATGGAAGATACCACCCGCGGCAGTTTGCACTTAATCAGTTCGACCCGTTTCCAGCGTTTTCGCGCCTGTTTGGGGATGGTTTCGGTGGATGAAGAGCTGCACGAGGCGCATATCAGCCACGAGAGCGCGCAGCTTTTGCAGATCAGTGACGGCGACCGTGTGCGGATTTTGCCGTTATAACGCGCACCACAGCGCATTCAAGGAGGCGTCATGTCCGGTTTATTAATTGATGGCCGCTGGTTACCGGGGGAAGGGGGCGTCCTGCATTCGTACAATCCGGCCAGTGGTGCGTTGCTGTGGCAAGGAGCTGCCGCCACTGAGGCGCAAGTGCAGGCCGCGCTCAAGGCGGCGCGCGCTGCATGGCCGGCGTGGCAGCAACTTAGCCCGGATGAGCGTTTTGTCTATCTGCAGAATTTTAATGAGCAGGTGCGCCAGCAAGAAAGCTGGTTGGCCGGCTTGATCAGCGCCGAAACCGGTAAGCCGCTGTGGGAAAGTCGCAATGAGCTGGCCGCCATGTTGGGCAAAGCCGAGATCTCTTGGCGTGCCTACCAAAGCCGCAGTGGTGAGTGGCAGCAGCCGATGGCGCAGGGGGTGTCACATGTGCGTCACCGCGCGCACGGGGTGATGGCGGTGTTTGGCCCGTATAATTTCCCCGGCCATCTACCTAATGGGCATATCATGCCAGCGTTGCTGGCTGGAAATACGGTGGTGTTTAAACCCTCCGAGCTGACGCCGGCGACTGGCGAGGCGCTGGCATTGCTGTGGCAACAAAGTGGTTTACCGGATGGCGTAGTGAATCTGGTGCAAGGTGGCGTGTCGGTTGGCGCTGCGCTGGCGGCATCGCCGGAGCTTGATGGTCTGCTGTTTACCGGCAGTGCGCGAACCGGACGGCTGTTGGCGCAGCAATCGCTGGCGTTCCCGCAGCGTATTGTGGCGATGGAGCTCGGGGGGAATAACCCGCTGATCGTGCAACAGGTGAGCGATCATAAAGCAGTGGTGCATGACATCCTGCTATCGGCCTTTCTGACCGCTGGCCAGCGCTGTACCTGTGCACGCCGCTTACTCTTACCGATCGGTGATGAGGGTGATGCGCTACTACAGCGCTTAGTGCAGGCCACTCAGCAGTTACTGATCGGCGCGCCAGAGCAACGCCCGGAGCCATTTTGTGGGCCACTGATCAGCAATGCCGCGGCTGCGCAGATGCTGCAGGCGCAAGAGCAGCTACTGGCATTGGGCGCTAAAGCGTTATTACCGCTGCAGCCGCTTGCATTAGGGCCGGCTTTTTTACGGCCAGGGATTTTGGATGTTAGCGCAGTGAGTGCGTTACCGGATGAAGAGTATTTTGGGCCTTTGTTACAAGTGCAGCGTTATCAGAGCTTTGCGCAAGCGCTAGAGTGGGCTAATCAGACCCGTTACGGGCTAGCGGCGGGCTTGTTCAGTGATGATCCGGCGCTGTATCAGCAGTTTCGTACTCAGATCCGCGCGGGGATCGTCAACTGGAATCGTCCACTGACCGGCGCGTCGAGTGCTGCGCCTTTCGGTGGCTGTGGTGCGTCCGGTAACTATCGGCCCTCGGCACTGTATGCCGCCGATTACTGCGCCTATCCGGTTGCCTCGTTGGAATTGGAACACGCCACCTTGCCGGCTCAACTTAGCCCCGGGTTAACACTCTGACAGGCAGAGGAGGATTAGCATGGGAAACTTCATTCTGGATAACCCCAGCACCGCGGGCAGTGACTTAGATGGCTTGTTACAGCGCTGGTGGCAAGACTATATTGCCATCACGCCGGTGGTGAGTGAAGTCAATCGCTTATTGGGCGAGGATGCGGCGCTGATTAATGACCATCTGGCGCTGCGCACCTTCAATCTACCGGCGACCGGTTTATCACGGTTATTGCCGTTGTTCGATGCGCTCGGTTACAGCGTGGAAGGGCACTATCAGTTTGTCGAACGCAAGCTCACCGCTGTGCATCTGGAACACCTCGATCCGCGCCAACCGAAGATTTTCATCTCCCAGCTGGAAGTTGACCAACTCTCACCGTTGGCGCAGCAGTTGATTGCGGCGCTGGTGGCGCAATTGCCGGAAAATATGTTCGATAGCCCCCTCGGTTTGGCGGTCGGTCGGCTCTGGCAGTTGTCGCTGGCGGATTACCAGTTGCTGCTGGCGGAGAGCGAGTATGCCGCGTGGCTGGCAGCATTCGGTTTTCGCGCTAACCACTTCACCTTATCGGTCAATGACCTGCAAGATTTTCATACCTTGCCGCAGTTTAATGCCTTACTTGAGCAGCATGCTATTGCGCTGAATCAGCAAGGTGGGGTGATCAAAGGCTCACCAGCGCAGAAGCTGGAGCAGTCCGCCACGCTCGCCGATCCAGTGCTGGTGCATTTTAGTGACCAACCCTGCGCCATTCCGGGCTGCTTTTATGAATTTGCCCTGCGTTATCCGCAAGAAGATGGCACCTTGTTCCAAGGCTTTGTTGAAAGTTCGGCAACCAGCATCTTTAGCAGTACCGATACCCGCCAGCACTAACATTCGCTACCTCTCACGCGATGCCACCATCGGCAGGCTCGCGTGAGAGCGTGAGAGGTCACAGATGACGCGATGCAACCGCCATCCCCGACAAGGCATACATCTCGCTTAAGTGCGATAAGATGCGATAGAAGTGATGATCGAGCGCGCCGTCTTCGGGCGGTAAGCTCGGTAGCGGCAAGCTTTGTAGGCTGTTATCCGCCAGCGGTGTGCGGTTAGCCAGTTGTTGCTGACAAGCTTGGATCGCAAACTCTAGCGCTTCACGGTAGGCCTGCAGATTGCCCTCGGCTTCGGTTGCGCCCTCACGAATCTCCACCGTCATGCTGTTGATATGCTCGATGAGCTGCTGGCTATGTGCTTGCCACAGCAGGATTTCTTTAAGGTACAGGCTGTTATAGCCAGGCTCTTGCAGCGCTTGTGCGTAAGAGTTGTGTAAATCCATCTGTGCTTGGTTGACCTTGATGCGCGACAAACTTAATTCAGCAGCACTGATGCTTTGGCGCTCCAGCATATGGATTAAGCGGTGCATGTGCTCGCCGACACTGTCCAGCAGCGCATTGGCATACTGTAGCAGACGGGTACTTTGCCATTGTGGCCACAGCAAGGTGGTACTAAGAAACGCCAGTACGCAGCCGAGCAGGGTATCTTCCATCCGCGCCACCAAAAATGCCGCGCTGTTGTGCGTCAGCAATTGCAGCAGACAGACCACCATCACGGTGAGCAGCACCACCGCCCAACCATAGTGATTGTGCACCAGTGAAAAGCCTATCAGGGTGCCGATAAACATAAACCCGAGCAGCCATGCTTGCGGCAGGTTCAGCAGTAGCACTCCGGTGCCGAGCACCAAGCCCAGTAATGTGCCGTACGCTCGGTGCTGAATGCGCACCTTGGTTGCGTTATAGCCGCTTTGCATCACCAGCACGATGGTCAGCAAGACCCAATACGAGCGTGGTAGCGAGAGCAAGGCTCCGATTTGCGCGCCAATGGCTAAGGTCACGCCACTGCGTGCCGCCATGCGCAGCGAAGAGGCATTCCAATTCAGGTAATTTTTGAGTGCAGTCAGCAGCGGCGAATCGGGGATGCGTGGGCACAGCTCGCGCTCGTAGGTCGGACGCAGGGTTTGCAGCAAGCGTGCCACTTGGCCGAAGTGATAGGCGCAAAAGTGCAGGACTTCGCTGTCAGGGTGCTGTGTTTGTAACCGCTGTAAGTCATTCAGGCCCGCCTGCATATCAAAGTCGGCGAGTCGGTCTGCGTACAGGATGCTGTCGGCAATGGCGCGCAGGCGCTGCACCATCATGCTGACATTGCCCAAGATCACCGCTTGTGCCTGACAGGCACAAATCTCATCGTGTACCCGCTGCGGTTGATTTAGGCTGCTGGTAATGTGCTCTTGCAGATCCAGCGCAGTTTGGTACAGACGTAGCATTTTCTGGCCACCAGGCCAGCTTTGCGCATCTAACTGATTCAATAATTGGCTGCTTTGCGACAGCAACTCCATCAGGTTTTGCTGTTTTTGCAGTAACACTAAGCTGGCTTGTTCAGGATCAGTGGCATTCACTAATACCTGATATTTGCTGTCCAGATAATCGGCCAAGGCGCGGTAAGACTTGTTGAGCGTGTCGCGTAGCGGCACGAATTTCCACAGATGGATCCAGCAAAAAGTAAACAGACCAAACCAAGCCACGCCAATTAAAAATACCCCGGCTGCTTGCCAGAAAGGGAAGATTTTCAGCAGTGCTAAGGTCAAAATGCCGGCCGCTAAGCACGCGGGCATCAGCTTGGTATTTTGGCTGCTGATTTCCCGCACAACGCCATACACCAGTGCCAATAATAGTAAAATCAGCGGCTCCGGTAGCCCCAATTGCAGCAAGCCACCGACAAACAAACTGGCAGAGGCAAAGATGGCGGCGACGGTGATTACGCGGCGCAGATAGTGCTGTTGCGGTGCGTCTAAACCGGCGACCGTACAGCAAGGGACGGATAAAAATAGCAGCAGGCCATACATGACATTGCCGAGCGCCAGCGCGGTAAGCACTGGAATGGCGACAATCAACGTCTGTCGTAGGCCGAAGTTGAATTCAGGATGCAGAAGCAGGTGTTTTAACGATCTCATGAGCCGCTCTTGGCTGACATAAAAAACAGGCTGTTTCTGAGATCAAAGCACAAAAGGCGCTAAAAAGCGCCTTTTACCTGAAACCGGAAAAGTAACCGGAGATTAACGCGTGCCGTACACCACGATGGTTTTACCGTGGGCGGAGATCAGGTTTTGATCTTCCAGCATCTTCAGGATACGACCTACCGTTTCACGGGAGCAGCCAACAATCTGGCCGATCTCTTGACGGGTGATCTTGATTTGCATGCCGTCTGGGTGGGTCATCGCGTCTGGCTGTTTGGCCAGATTCAGCAGTGTCTGTGCGATACGACCAGTTACGTCCAAGAAGGCCAAGTTGCCCACTTTCTGCGAGGTGGTCTGCAGACGGGAAGCCATCTGGGCAGAAAGACGCATCAGGATATCCGGGTTAACCTGGATCAGCTGACGGAATTTCTTGTAAGAGATCTCGGCCACTTCGCAGGCACTCTTGGCACGTACCCAAGCAGTACGCTCCTGACCTTCCTCGAACAGTCCCAGTTCACCAATAAAATCACCCTGATTCAGATAGGACAGGATCATCTCCTTACCTTCTTCATCTTTAATCAGAACAGCGACGGAACCTTTGACGATGTAGTACAGCGTTTCTGCCTTTTCGCCTGCATGGATCAGCGTGCTCTTGGATGGGTATTTATGAATGTGACAATGAGACAAAAACCACTCAAGGGTAGGGTCTGTTTGCGGTTTACCAAGAACCATTTATATTTCCTCTACATAGTCGCTTGATACGACAGGACTAGCAATATTTCCCTGTGTAACGCAGCCCGACAATCTCTACGTTTTGTACACGTATTGTGACCTTAGCATATTGACTCGTGGGTTCTGCTGCAAGGCTACCTCTCATTGGGTAGCATTCTAGCGGCCTAATTTAATGATGCTCTGATTTTGATCCAGCCTGTGGCACACCGCACGTTTTTTATCATTAAATCCCACTAGCTGAGCGCGAAAAAGCCAACTCTTGTGACAAATTAGGCGAAATTGTCTGTCAAATGTGCAGGTTATTTCACGATTTTTGCGATTGCACAGATTGTGTTCGCAATAATTTGGCCACTGCCGGTGTCAAAATCAGATCCATCGCCAATTCCATTTTGCCCCCCGGTACTACTAGCGTGTTCATGCGTGAAATAAATGCCCCCTGAATCATCGCCAGCAGGTAGGGAAAATCGACCTGAAAATCTTCGCGAAAGTGGATCACCACAAAGCTCTCATCCATGCTGGGAATGCTGGTGGCCGCGAACGGGTTTGAGGTATCCACCGTTGGCACGCGTTGGAAGTTGATGTGGGTACGAGAAAACTGCGGGGTGATGAAGTTGATGTAGTCATCCATCGAGCGCACGATTGAGTGCATGACCGCTTCGCGCGAGTGGCCGCGTTCATGAATATCGCGCACCAGTTTTTGGATCCACTCCAGATTGACGATTGGCACCATGCCAATCAACAAATCCACATGCTGCGCCACATTGTGCTGCTCGGTAACCACCGCACCGTGCAAGCCTTCATAAAACAGCAGGTCCGAGTTTTCCGGTAACGGCTGCCAATCGGTAAAGGTGCCGGGTAGCTGGTTGTAGGGCACGGCTTCATCGAAGGTGTGCAAGTATTTGCGTACCTCGCCATCGCCGGATTGAGCATAGCGGGCTAGGCAGGCCTCTAAGCGGCCAAAATCGTTGGCTTCAGGACCAAAATAGCTGATATGTCGGCCTTGCTCGCGGGCACGGCGCACCGCGGTATCCATTTCGGTGCGGGTATAGCGGTGAAAACTGTCCCCTTCGATGAAGGCTGCATTGAGCTGCATCTTTTTGAACATCTTGCGGAACACGCGGCTGGTGGTGGTCGTCCCCGCACCACTGGAGCCGGTGACCGCAATAATCGGATGTAACGCAGACATAAGCACTCCTTGCTCAGGTACGCAGCGGCATAAAACCGTGCTTAACCATTAAATTCGTCGCGACGCATGATGTTCAGGCTCTCATGCAATTCCGACCACACCAGCACCGCTTCACCGCTTTGCAGCTGGCGGCGTAGCTGTTCGGTCTTTTCGGCAAAACTCATCTCTTGCTGGCCATAATCGGTGCCTTCACGCAGGACAAACGATTCCAGCAAATTGTTCAGGGTTTCCGGTTCAAGTTGTTGCCAAGGAATGATCATCGGTTCAATGGGCTCCAAGATAGATCGGCTGTCACGCAGAGGTATTCCCGCAGAGGGCTAGCCTTATTCTAAATGAGGGCGCAGCCATTGGGGAATACGCTGCTCTAACCACATCTGTGGCTGCTGCCAAGTGCCGCCGACAAACCCGACATGGCCACCATGCTCGGTCAGCTGATACTCAATATTGGCCGGAAGACTATCTCGTGGCGGGATCACCGCCTCGGTCATAAAGGGATCGTCTTTGGCATGCAGCATCAAGGTCGGCACGGTGATGTGTGCCAGTACCGGCAGGGCGCTACAGCGCTGGTAGTAATCTTCGGCGCTGTCAAAGCCGTGTAGCGGCGCGGTCAGCAGATGGTCAAAATCGCGCAAGCGACGCAGCTGGCGGATCTCCGCCTGGCTCAGTGGTAAATCCACCCGCCGCAGCGTCATTTTGCGCAGCAGGTTGCTTTTCATTTTGCCCAGCAGGTACTGATGATAGATACGCGAAAAGCCCTGTTCGAGGCGACGCGAGCAGGGCTCGAGGGCAAACGGCGCCGAAACCGTGACCGCGGCTTGCAACAGGCTGTCCGTGCCATATTCGGCCAGATAGCGCGCCAGCATATTGCCGCCGAGGGAAATACCGATAGCGGCCGTATTCTGCTCGCCAAAATTGCGTTGTAGCCACTGCAACACGAAGCGGGCATCGGCGGTATCGCCAGAGTGATAGGCGCGCGCTAAACGGTTGGGCTCACTGCCACAACCGCGAAAATGCATCAAAAGCCCCAACCAACCCGCATCGCGGATCGCTTGCAGCAGTCCGTGGGCATACGGGCTGTGGAAATTGCCCTCCAGACCGTGAAACAGCACCACGCGCGGTTTGTGTTTGGCGGTCAGCGGGCTTTCAGTCCACGCCAGCTCGAGAAAATCGCCGTCCGGCGTCTCCAGCGTTTGCGTTATCGGGGTAAATTGTGGCTGGCGGCGCAGCAGGCGCGGCAACAGCGTTTGCAGGTGCGGGTTGTGCGCACCGCGTAAGGGATGAAAAGGCATGAAGGCGGCCGGCTTATGTGCCGCGCAGATCCTGGCAGACATAGGTGTCACATCAGCAATCCAATAAGAACGTAATCTACGTTGATACCGGATTTTGCGGCAAAAGGAAATGGGGGCGCGTTTATCCCTGAAATCTATTACTGCGCTATGGGGAAGGGGTTAAAACGATGCGCTCCCTGAGACACCGGCAGTGCGGCATCTCAGGGAGCGATTCAGTGGCGAACTAGATTCGGTGACGGGCTAGCTTGCGCGAGCTTAACTTAACGCGTCAAAAGCCTGCTGCAGGTTTTCCAGTTCACTTTGGGCATCCAGCCACGCCATCTCGGTTTCTTCCAGCGCGTTTTTGGTGCTGACTTGCAATGACAACAGCTCCGTCATGCGCACTTTCTGACTGGCATCGTACAGCGCCGGATCGGCCAGCTGGGTTTCCACCTCTTGCAGCTTGCTGGTTAAGGTTTCCAACTCTTTTTCCAGTTTGGTCAGTTGGCGGCGCAGTGGCTGGGTTTGCTGACGAAACTCCGCTTCGCGGCGCTTTTGTTCTTTACGGGCTTGCGCGCTGTTGGTGTTGTCTTTGTCGCCAGCGCTGCTAGCGGCAGGGCTGTCTTGCTGCTCGCGTTTTTGCTCTTCGCTCAGCCAACGCTGGTAATCATCCAGATCGCCACGGAACAGCTCGACCTGACCGTCATGCACCAGATAGAGATCGTCGGTGGTCGAGCGCAGCAGGTGACGGTCGTGCGAAACCACCACCATCGCGCCGTCAAAATCGATTAGCGCTTCGGTCAGCGCTTGGCGCATGTCCAAATCCAAGTGGTTGGTCGGTTCATCCAGCAGCAGCAGGTTCGGGCGTTGCCACACGATCAGCGCCAGCACCAGACGGGCTTTCTCACCACCGGAGAACGGCGCCACCGGATCGGTGACCTTATCGCCGCGAAAGCCGAAGCCGCCGAGATAATCACGCAGCTGCTGTTCGGTTTCTCGCGGTGCTAAACGCGCCAGATGTACCAGCGGGCTTTCTTCTGGGTGCAGGGTTTCCAGCTGATGCTGGGCAAAGTAACCGAGCTTGATGCCGCGCGACAGCTCAACCACCCCGTGTAGCGGCGCCAGCTCTCCGGCCAGCAGTTTAATCAGGGTCGATTTACCCGCGCCGTTGCGCCCCAATAGACCAATACGCGAGCCGGGCACCAAGTTGAGCTTCACGGAGTTGAGGATAATCTTCTCGCCGTAGCCCGCGCTGACTTTTTCCATGCTCAAAATCGGATTCGGCAGACTCTCCGGCGCACGGAAGCTAAAGCGAAATGGGTTATCCACGTGCGCAGGGGCAATCAACTCCATACGCTCCAAGGCTTTCACTCGGCTTTGGGCTTGTTTCGCCTTGGACGCCTTGGCTTTAAAGCGATCGATAAACGATTGCAGATGGGCTACTTTGGCTTGCTGGCTTTCATACAGCGATTGCTGCTGCGACAGTTTAGTCACCCGCTGCACTTCAAAGGAGCTGTAGTTACCGGTGTACTCATCGATGCGTTGCTGCTCGATGTGCAAAATCTTATCGACAATCGGATCGAGGAAATCGCGGTCGTGGGAAATCAGCACTAAGGTGCCGCGATAGCTGTTGAGCCATTTTTCCAGCCAGATCACGGCGTCCAGATCCAAGTGGTTGGTCGGTTCGTCCAGCAGCAATAAATCAGAACGGCACAGCAGGGCTTGCGCCAAGTTCAGGCGCATCCGCCAACCACCGGAGAAACTTTTCACCGGTTGCACATGCTGTTCAGACGAAAAACCCAAGCCATGCAGTAAGCTGGCAGCTCGGGAGCGAATTGACCACGCGCCAATAGCATCCAGCTTGCCGTGCAGTTCGGCAATCTTATGACCGTCATTGTCGTGGTTGGCGCAGTCTAACGCCTGTTCAAGTTGTCGGTACTCTCGGTCGCCATCTATGACATACTCAATAGCAGGCATATCCAGTGCCGGCGTTTCTTGATTCACCCAGGCCATCGCCCAGTGGGCGGGTACGGAGATGGAACCGGCATCGGTAGTAAGCTCGCCTTTAATCAAGGCAATCAGGGTAGATTTACCACAGCCGTTTTTCCCCACCAGGCCGACTTTCTGGCCGGGATTGATGGTAGCGCTGGCGTTATCCAGCAACATCTGATTGCCGCGGATTAACTGGATATTAGAAAATACGATCATTGCAGGTTGCCTTTGCGAGCGAGAGCTGATGCGAGAAATGCCAAAAAAACAGGCCTGCATGGTAACGGAAATTCAGGTCACTGACGACCTTCAGGTGACGCAAAGCAGGAGTAATGAATGCGCGAACGGAGCCTTTCCCCGACGCCACCCAACGTTTTATTGATTGTCGCCCACCCGGATCTGCAAGAATCGGTGGCGAACCGTGCACTGCTGGACGGTGCGGCGGCCTTGGATAATGTCACCGTACACGATTTGTACGCCCAGTATCCGGACTTCTTTATCGATGTGCAGCGCGAGCAGACGCTGCTGCGTGACTTCGATGTGATTGTGTTTTTGCATCCGCTGTATCTGTACAGCTGTCCGGCGCTCCTCAAAGAGTGGATGGATCGAGTGCTGGTTAAAGATTTTGCTCACGGTAAACAGGGCGATGCCTTGATGGGCAAGCACTGGCACTCGGTGATCACCATTGGCGGGCCGGCGCGTGCTTACAGCCGTACCGGCTATAACCGCTATCCGATTGAAGAGATTCTGCGCCCATTCGAGTTGACGGCGGCTTTATGCCGAATGCAGTGGATAGCCCCGCAAGTGATCTATTGGGCGCGCCACTTGCAACCGCATGTGATGCAAACCCATGTCCATAATTTCCAGCAGTGGCTCACCGCCCCGCTGGCGATCGAATCTGAATCTGAGTTGGAGATCGAGTCTGATGTCTGAAACCGGCTCCATGCATGATGTAATTTTATTTTTGAGCGCAGCGGTGATTGCCGTGCCGTTGGCACGTAAAGCGGGGATCGGTGCGGTTCTCGGCTATTTGCTGGCCGGTATGGCCATTGGCCCTTGGGGCTTACGTCTGATTAATGATGTGGAAGCGGTACTGCATTTCTCCGAACTTGGGGTGGTGTTGCTGCTGTTTATCATCGGCTTGGAGTTAAATCCCGGCAAGCTGTGGCAGATGCGGCGACCCATTTTCGGCCTCGGCGCGTTACAGGTGTTATTAACTGCCGGCTTATTGATGGGATTGCTGCTGTTACTTGGCTTTAGCTGGCAAAGTGCCTTGATCAGTGGTTTGGGGCTGGCGATGTCCTCCACCGCTATGGGCTTGCAGTTGATGCGCGAGTACGGCATGACCCGTAACGATGGCGGGCAGTCGGGCTTTGCCATTTTGCTGTTTCAGGACATGGCGGTGGTGCCGGTATTGGCCTTGATCCCCATGTTGGCGGTGGGCGCCAGTGACACCACGGACTGGTCGATGATTGCGATCCGGGTCGGCGGCGTGGCCGCGTTGCTGCTGGGTGGCCGCTATCTGCTGCGCCCATTGTTCCGCATGATTGCCAATACCGGCGTGCGCGAAGTCTTTACCGCTGCGGCGCTGCTGGTGGTGCTCGGCACCGCCTTTTTGATGCAGGCCATTGGCCTGTCGATGGCGCTGGGCACCTTCCTCGCCGGCGTGTTGTTGGCCGAGAGCGAGTTTCGTCACGAGCTGGAAATTGCCATCGAGCCGTTTAAAGGGCTGCTGCTGGGGCTGTTTTTCATCTCGGTAGGTATGGCGGTCAACTTAGGCATTTTGCTCACCGATCCACTGTGGGTGGCCTTGATGGTGCTGGTCTTGGTCAGCGTGAAAGCGGCAGTGCTGTTTTTGGTCAGTATCTTGTTCCGCTTGCGCCGGACCAGTCGCTTACAGTTGTCGGTGGTGCTCAGTCAGGGCGGGGAATTTGCCTTCGTGCTGTTCTCAGCCGCCGCCGCCAGCCGAGTGATTGACTCCCAGCAATTGGCATTGCTGCTGGTGAGCGTGAGCTTGTCGATGATGACTACGCCGCTGCTGATGAAGCTGCTCGACCGCTGGTTGGCCAAGGCCCTCAACACCCAAACGGTCAGCGAAGAGCAACCGCATGTGGAGGATGATGAGCCGCAGGTAATCATTGTCGGTTTCGGTCGCTTTGGCCAAATTGTCGGTCGACTGTTGAGTGCTAACAAAGTGCGTATCACGGTATTGGAGCGCGACCCGAACCAAGTGTCGTTCTTGCGCCGCTACGGCTACAAAGTGTATTACGGCGATGCCACGCAGCTGGAGCTGCTACGCGCCGCCGGTGCCGCGCAGGCCGATTCCATCGTGATCGCCGCTGACGATCACGAAGCCAACATGCAGATTGTGCACCTGTGCCAAGAGCACTTCCCACAGCTGCAGATTTTGGCTCGTGCTCGTGGGCGGGTGGAAGCTCACGCACTGCTGAGCGCTGGCGTTACCTTATTTAGCCGCGAAACCTTCTCCAGCGCCTTAGAGTTAGGGAAAAAAGCGTTGGTGACCACCGGCATGCATCCGCACCGCGCCTACCGCGCGCAGCAGTATTTCAAACGCTTAGACATGCAGATGCTGCGTGACCTGATGCCACAGCATCAAGCGGGCGTGACCGAGATCTCGCGGGTCAAAGAAGCGCGGCGCGAACTGGATGATATTTTCGAGCGCGAGATGCAAAATGAAAGTCTGCGTCATCAAGGATGGGATGTTGAAGATGAATAAACGTCGGCGTTTTATCGCCGGAGCCGTGTGTCCACACTGTCAGCAGCAGGACACCTTAGCTTTGTACCGGGAGCTGGAAACCGAAGTGGTCGAGTGCGTGCAATGCGGTCATCGCCAGACGCAAGCCGCCGCGCACATCGAACAGCACAAACGCCCAGACGAGCAAATAATCGGGGTTTTTCGCCCGGATTAACATTGTGAGGTTTCCGCGCACTGCCGATTTCCGCTACAATCGGCGCGCGAAAGATAATCCTTTTTCTACCGACGGCAGGAGTTGCCATGAAAATTGCTAAAGACGTGGTGGTCAGCCTGGCCTACCAAGTACGTACAGAAGATGGTGTGCTGGTGGACGAATCTCCGGTCAGCGCGCCGCTGGATTACCTGCATGGTAACGGCAACCTGATCACCGGCCTGGAAAATGCCCTGGAAGGCCGTGAAGCTGGCGCCAGCTTCGAAATTACCATTCCAGCTGAAGAAGCTTACGGTAACTACGACGACAACCTGGTTCAGCGCGTACCAAAAGACGTGTTCCTGGGTGTGGACGAAATCGAAGTCGGCATGCGCTTCCTGGCAGATACCGATCAAGGTCCAGTACCAGTAGAAGTAACCGAAGTGGGCGACGACTACGTTGTTGTTGACGGTAACCACATGCTGGCTGGCCAAGCACTGCACTTCGCGGTGGAAGTGGTTGCAGTACGTGAAGCGACTGCCGAAGAGCTGGAGCACGGTCACGTGCACGGCGCGCACTCACACGAAGGCGGCTGCTGCGGCGGTCACGGCCACGGTGAAGGCGAAGGCTGCTGCGGTGGTCACGGTCATGACCATGACCACGATCATGACCACGAAGGTGGTTGTGGTAACCACGGTGGTTGCGGTTGCAAGCACTGATAGCCGGTCGAGTGGTGGTGCGCGAGCATCGTCACACTCACTGAGCAACATCGAAAAGATAGCAAAAGGGCACCCTAGGGTGCCCTTTTTTATGGCGCGGCTTGCACAAAATGCGATTTTCATAAAACCCGACTTTCCCGAGACTATTTTCTCGAGATTAGTTTCTCGCAATTATGCCGAGATAGTGTCGAGATCAATAATGCGGCGGAGGCGTCTCTTCCGCCTGCGAAGCCACTGGCGAGGCTTGCACTTCCCGTAACTTGGTGACCGCAAAGCGTACTTGGGTACGCAATTTTTCCAGCTCAATTTGTTGCTGGATAATGACCTTATTCAGCTCTTCGATGGTCACTTCCTGAAATGCCTGACGGCTTTCCAGATGATCCAGCCGTGCCTGTAGTGCTGCTAACTCGCTCATTCACGTGCCTCACACCCGTTGATGGCCGGTACTTAGGCACCGGCGGCCACAAAAACGCGATTAAACCCTATTTGAGGGAATTATCCAACCGCTGTGCGGTCAAATCTGCCGGTACAGTGCTGACAGACAAAGATCATCTACACTAAATAATTGTCGTCGCAATGAATTTATACAGATTGCTTTCGGACGCCCTGTGCAGTTTCGCCAATCGCGAGTATATTGATTACTACGCACATCTTTTACGCGTAAGGTATCGTGCGGGCACGTTGCCCGCCCATGGAGGAAGAATGAAACCAGCATTTAAATCATCGCTGATCGCGATGACACTCGCACTGTCTTTAGGCAGCGGCGCTGTGATGGCAGCCGGAGCACCGGCGGCAGAGCCAGCGAATGTGACTGCGCCAAAAGTGGCCGGTTTTGCGAATGAAGATCAGCAGGCAGCCTACGCAATCGGGGCTTCCATGGCGCGTTATGTTTCTGCCAACTTAGATGCGCAGAAAAACATCGGCATGAACCTGAGCCGCGAAGAAGTTCTGAAAGGGATGCAAGAAGCCTTTAACGGCAAATCCAAAATGAACGATACCGAAATCCAGCAAACCCTGCAGGCGCTGGATATGAAGATCAGCAAGCTGGCCCAAGCCAAAATGGCAGAGCAAGCGAAAGCAAACGCCGCAGCTGGTGATGCTTTCCGCGCTAAATTCGCCAAAGAAAAAGGCGTGAAGAGCCTCAAGAGCGGTCTGCTGTATCTGGTAGAGAAAGAAGGTACCGGAGCAACACCGAAAGCGACCGATACCGTGGTAGTTAACTACGTCGGCACCCTGATTGACGGTAAGAAATTCGACAGCTCTTACGATCGTAAAGAGCCGGTCACGTTCCCTCTGAACCGTGTGATCCCAGGCTGGACCGAAGGTCTGCAGCAAATCAAAGCCGGCGGTAAAATTAAGCTGGTGATCCCGCCAGAGCTGGCTTACGGTGCTGACGGTACCCCAGGCATTCCACCTAACTCCACACTGGTGTTCGAAGTGGAACTGCTGAAAGTGGAAGCGCCAGCTGCGGCTAAATAAGCGCACTCGTCACATTTTCACGAGCAGACAAAAGCCGGCCTGAGTGTCGGCTTTTATTTTTCCGCGCCAGAATTGACCTTTCTGTTACAATCCATGAAAAGTTAACCTGCTGAAATCTATGCGAGATGGAAATGTCGAATGAGCTTATCTTAAATGATGTGCTGTCAGAGCACGATTTACTCGATCACCGGCCTTTCAGTGAGCAGGACCACGAGATCCTGAACTCCTACCATGCCGTGGTTGATGGTCTGGCTGCGCTGATTGGCTCACATTGCGAAATCGTCTTGCATTCGCTCGAAGATTTAAAGCACTCCGCGGTACGGATCGCCAACGGCGAAATCACCGGTCGCACCATCGGCTCACCTATCACCGATTTGGCCTTGCGTATGCTGCATGACATGGAAGATGCCAGCGTATCCCGCGCCTATTTCACCCGCGCCAAAGGCGGCGGGGCGCTGATGAAATCCATCACCATCGCGATCCGCAACCGTGAAAATCGGGTGATTGGTTTGTTGTGTATCAACATCAACTTAGATGCGCCGTTCTCGCAAGTGCTGAAAGCCTTTATACCTGAAGAAGCGCGGGAAACGCCGTCTAACGTTAACTTCGCCAGCTCAGTTGATGAACTGGTGGCACAAACGCTGGAATTTACCATTGAGGAAGTGAACAACGATCGCAGTGTCTCCAACAACCTGAAGAACCGTCAGATTGTGTTGGCGCTGTATGAGAAAGGGATTTTTGACATCAAAGATGCCATCAACCAAGTGGCCGATCGCCTCAATATTTCCAAACACACCGTATACTTATATATCCGTCAATTCAAAAATGATGACCTCAGTAGTGGCAGCGACTAATCCTCAACCGCTCAATTACGCCTTGTTGGTGACCGGCCCGGTGTATGGCCAACAAGCGGCGCTCAGTGCTTACCAATTTGCCGGAGCCTTGCTCGCGCGCGGCCATCGCATCAGTCAGGTTTTTTTCTACCGCGATGGGGTACTCAATGCCAACGCTCTGACGGCGCCGGCCAGTGATGAATTTCATCTGGTCAACGCATGGCGTGATCTTGCGGCCGCGCATGATATTGCGTTGAACGTCTGTGTCGCGGCGGCTTTGCGCCGTGGCGTGGTGGATGCCGCGCAAGCCGAACAAGAGCAACTGAGCGCGGCTAACCTACACCCAGCTTTTACCTTGGCGGGGTTGGGGGAACTGGCACAGGCCGCCTTGACCTGTGATCGCGTCGTGCAGTTTTAAGATCCCAAGAGAGTGCTTATCGATGAAGCGCATCGCATTTGTCTTTACCCATGCTCCACACGGCAGTGCTGCCGGACGGGAAGGGCTGGACGCCTTACTGGCCACTTCAGCGTTTAGCGAAGATCTGGGCGTCTTTTTTATCGGCGACGGCGTACTGCAACTGCTACCCGAGCAGCAACCGCAGCTGATCCTAAGTCGCGACTATATCGCCACCTTCGGCTTACTGCCGCTGTATGACATAACCCAGTGTTACGTCAACCTGCCGGATCTGCGCCGCCGCGGCTTGGACGCCCAATGCCCACTGCTGCTCAACCCACAGCGGCTAGAGCAAGATGAGTTGCTGCAGACCCTGCAAGGTTTTGACACCATACTGACCTTTTGATGGCTGCCGCGCCACGGTGGCGGCGTGGTCCTGCACCGTGCTGGCGCCTCATCGTGACTGTTATTGTGTCCATCTCTGTCTCCACCTTGATCCGGATTCAAGGAGTGCCGTTATGCTGTACACCCTGTCAAGTTCACCGTTTGCCAGCCAAGCGTTGACTGACATCCTGCGTCTGGCCACTGCGCAAGACGCTCTGTTACTGTGGAGTGATGGCGTCCTCGCCGCACTTGCCGGCAGCGAGTTTGCGGAACCTCTGGCCGCCAGTCCGGTCAAAGTCTATGTTCTGCAGGCTGATGCGCAGGCGCGCGGTATCGCAGAACGATTGCTGTCGCAGATACAAGTTATTGATTATTCAGGTTGGGTTGCGCTCACCGAGCAATATCCACAACAACTGGCGTACTGAATTGCCAGCAGCGTTGGTGATAAAATCAGCGTTTGCGGTACCCTGAATAGCCAAACTGCAGTACACTTGAAGCTTGCCTTAAATGCATATGTTGTATATTTCTTGACACCTTTAAGGCACGATCCTAGAATGCTGCGTCCCCATACTCTGGGGAGGATTTTTCACGTGTTTACGAAGTAAAACCAGGAGCTATATTTAATGGCAACTATTAACCAGCTGGTACGCAAACCGCGCACCCAGAACGTTGAAAAGAGCAACGTTCCAGCGCTGCAAGCGTGTCCGCAAAAGCGTGGCGTATGTACTCGCGTATATACCACCACTCCAAAAAAACCAAACTCCGCTCTGCGTAAAGTTTGCCGTGTTCGTCTGACTAACGGTTTTGAAGTTACCTCCTACATCGGCGGTGAAGGTCACAACCTGCAAGAGCACTCCGTAGTTCTGATCCGCGGTGGTCGTGTTAAAGACCTGCCAGGTGTGCGTTATCACACCGTTCGCGGCGCTCTGGACTGCGCTGGCGTTAAAGACCGTAAGCAATCTCGTTCCAAGTACGGTGTAAAACGTCCTAAGTCTTAATGGTTCTCCGTTAAGTAAGGCCAAACACCCATTTACAAATCAAAAACTCTTTGAGTTTTGGATAACCTGAAGTTTTAAACGGAGAATTCCTATGCCACGTCGTCGCGTGATTGGTCAACGTAAAATTCTGCCGGATCCAAAGTTCGGATCTGAGCTGTTGGCTAAATTCATCAACGTTGTGATGGTAGACGGTAAGAAGTCTACTGCTGAATCAATCGTATACACTGCACTGGACATCCTGGCTCAGCGCTCTGGCAAAGATCACCTGGTAGCTTTCGAAACTGCTCTGGAAAACATTCGTCCAGCAGTAGAAGTTAAAGCACGCCGTGTAGGTGGTTCTACTTACCAGGTGCCTGTAGAAGTACGTCCAGTACGTCGTAACGCGCTGGGCATGCGTTGGCTGGTTGAAGCTGCTCGTAAGCGCGGTGAAAAATCCATGGCTCAGCGTCTGGCGAACGAACTGTCTGATGCTGCAGACAACAAAGGTACTGCAGTTAAGAAACGTGAAGACGTTCACCGCATGGCTGAAGCCAACAAGGCGTTCGCTCACTATCGCTGGTAATACCGAAAAGTGCAGACTCTGTTGGGAGTCTGCACTTCCTATTTTCCGACAGAAGAACGCCCTTAGTTCATAGAGGAAGACATCGTGGCTCGTACTACTCCTATCGAGCGCTACCGTAATATCGGTATTAGTGCTCACATTGACGCCGGTAAAACTACTACTACCGAACGTATTCTGTTCTACACCGGTGTAAACCACAAAATCGGTGAAGTTCATGACGGCGCAGCCACCATGGACTGGATGGAACAGGAACAAGAGCGTGGTATTACCATCACCTCCGCTGCGACTACTGCATTCTGGTCAGGTATGGCTAAGCAGTATGAACCGCATCGCGTAAACATCATCGACACCCCAGGACACGTTGACTTCACCATCGAAGTAGAACGTTCTATGCGTGTACTGGACGGTGCAGTAATGGTTTACTGTGCGGTAGGTGGCGTTCAGCCACAGTCTGAGACCGTATGGCGTCAGGCTAACAAATACAAAGTACCTCGTATCGCGTTCGTTAACAAAATGGACCGTATGGGTGCTAACTTCCTGAAAGTTGTTGGTCAGATCAAAACCCGTCTGGGCGCGAACCCTGTTCCGCTGCAGCTGGCCATTGGTGCTGAAGAAGGCTTCACCGGTGTTATCGACCTGGTGAAAATGAAAGCCATCAACTGGAACGATGCAGACCAAGGCGTGACCTTCGAATACGAAGAGATCCCAGCTGACATGCAGGATCTGGCTGACGAATGGCACCAGAACCTGATCGAATCCGCTGCCGAAGCTTCTGAAGAGCTGATGGAGAAATACCTGGGTGGTGAAGAACTGACTGAAGAAGAGATCAAAAATGCTCTGCGTCAGCGCGTTCTGAACAACGAAATCATCCTGGTAACCTGTGGTTCTGCGTTCAAGAACAAAGGTGTTCAG